>MDTC01140237.1_pt1 | contig 16851 bp, 12 predicted proteins | sample 811181 | NCBI WGS metagenome assembly MDTC01 (sample SAMN05326644, study PRJNA326480) | marine metagenome | isolation source: seawater | place: Pacific Ocean: North | collected 2011 | reverse complement strand
GAAAATTTGCATTGATGGGGGATTCAGCACATGCAACCGTTCCTTTTTATGGCCAGGGGATGAATGCGGGTTTTGAAGATTGCTCTGTAATGTGGGAAATTTACAACAAACATAAAAATTGGCATCAAACATTTGAGGAGTACTCAAAAAAAAGAAAACCCGATGGAGACGCACTGCAAGAACTTTCTTTAGATAACTATTATGTAATGAGCGCTGATGTAGCAGACAAAAAGTTCTTATTACAAAAGAAAATTGAAGCACGTATTCATGAGAAATATCCTGATAAATGGATGCCACTTTATAGTCAAGTCACATTTAGTGATATTCCTTACTCAAAAGCTTATCTTCAAGGGAAAAAACAGGACAAAATAATGAAAGAAATCCTTCAAGACCCTATGATTAATGAAAAATGGGATTCTTCTGAAATAGAGAATAAAATTTTATCCTTAATATGAATAGGTTACTGTTTTTAGTACTAATTTTTTGTTCATTAATAAGCAGCGGACAAATGTATAAAAGAAAAAAAATGCCTTTAGTGGATTTAAATGGCTCATTTAAAATGAAACATTTCTACATTAGCCCAGGGTTAACATTTATGAATCCAAACTTTATTAAGAAAAAAATTGACACAATTGCAAGAGGTAGAATTGGGATTAATATGCAAGTTGGTATGTATAAGATATTTAAGGGCGGAGGTAACATATTTAATTATGCTGACTATGGCATTGGTTACAAAAAATATTCTGGATCAGAATTCATAAACATTAAAAATATCTTCAAGCAACACTTCATAAGTCTTGATTATAATATAAACAGCATTTATCAATTAACTAGTAAAAAGTTTTTTCAATCCAGTATTGGTGCTAATTTAGATTGGAAATTTGCAGAGAAACAAAAAGAAAATATATTACCTAACAATACAAATTCTTTGTTATTGTCAATTCATTTAAAATTTGGTTTTGGGATTAAGTATCAAAATAGATTATTTATAATCCCAACCATCGAAACACCAATTTTAAATTTAACAAAATGGGAAAACGGGAAATCAACTTATGGAATTTTTAACAGTCGCTACAGACCATTTGTTATATGTTTAAAATTTTTATGGCTTAAAAGACCTTCTAAAGGAGACTGTCCACCAGTAAAATTAAATAGTGAGGATAAAGGAAGATATCAAAATAATTACATGCAATAATGACTAATACAACAAAAAAAGCTTCAAAATCATTAGCAGTACAAACTAAAATAGTGCTACCAAATGATACGAATCCATTAAACACTCTGTTTGGTGGGAGACTACTAGAATGGATGGATGAAATTGCAAGTATTTCTGCTCATAAACATTCAGGAAGAGTTGTAGTTACAGCATCCATAAATAACGTATCATTTGATAGACCAATATTTGCTGGAGACATTGTTTCACTTAGAGCAAAAGTTAGTAGGTCTTACAACTCTTCAATGGAAGTATTTGTAGATGTATATGTCGAAAATTCTGATGGTAGCAAGAAAAAATGTAATGAAGCGATATATAATTTCGTAGCAATTGATCAAAATAGAAATCCAATAGGAGTACCAAAACTTATCCCTGAAACACAAGAAGAAAAGAAAAGATATGACTCTGCACTTCGAAGAAAACAATTAAGTTTAGTTCTTGCTGGAAAATTAAACCCTGAAGATGCAAATGAATTAAAATCTGTGTTATTCCCCAATTTAAAATGAAAGCAGAAGAGTGCAACATAATTTTTAAAAAAGTCATCGACGACTACCATGTAGTTGATAATGTTGATTCCAATTGTTTAAATCCTTTTAAGAGTAAAACATTAAAAAATATAATGTATGAAAAATGTTGGGTTGATACTGTCCAGTGGCACTTAGAAGATATTATTAGGATTCCAAATATTAACCCTGAAGAAGGACTTTCACTTAAAAAAAGAATAGATAAGTCTAATCAAGTTCGTACAGATTTAGTTGAAAAAATAGATGATTATTATTTCAAACTTTATTATGACTCAAGTACTGGAGCAACACTAATTAATACAGAAAGTCCGGGTTGGGTTGTTGACAGACTATCAATTCTCAGCTTGAAAATTTTTCATATGGACGAGCAAGTAAAAAGAGTAGATGTTGAAAATAAACATAAAAAAGAATGCCAAAACAAATTAGAAATTCTAAAAATTCAACAAGTTGATCTCTCTTTGTCATTCAATCAGCTTTTAGAAGACTACGAAAAAGGCCTAAAAAAAATAAAAGTTTACAGGCAAATGAAAATGTATAATGATAAAAATCTAAACCCAGAATTATATCGAAAAACAAAAAAATAAAAATATTTTAATTTTTAGATTTTCTTCCTTTGGAGATGTCATTTTAGTCAGACCTGCTGTAGAACTTGTTTTAAGAAATTACAAAAATGTAACAATATGGATAGTTTCAAGAAAGGAGTTTGAAGCGGTTTTTAAAGGTATCTCTAATGTTAAATTTATTGGTGTTGATTTAAAAATAAAGCACCATAAAATAACACAATTATATAAGTATGTCAACCAAAAAACACGTGAAATCGATTTCGACTATTTATATGACTTTCACGATGTTATTCGAACTAAAATATTAAGGAATCTCTTTAAAAATAGAGTTGGGAAAATAAAGGTATTTAATAAACAAAGGCATCTAAAAAATAAAATGATTTCTAAAAAGATTTCATTGAGAAAACTTAAGCATACTACTGAGAGATACTTAGACTGTATGTCCGAAGACTTTTCCAATATAATTGATAAACCAATTGAAAAATCATTTTCCAAAGTTATTTCATCATCAAAAACAATTGGATTAGCACCATTTGCTGCCCACGAAAGTAAAGTTTGGCCAATTAAAAATTACAATGAAATATTCTCAAAATTTCATGATTATAAATTCATAATTTTTGCTTTTGGTGAGAAAGAAATTTCTCGTGCAATGGAAATATTAAAAAATAAAAATTGTAGTTTAATAGATTCTAAAATGTCTATTGATAATCAACTAAAATTAATCAACTCGTTAGATTTATTTATCACAATGGATAGTGCAAACATGCATTTGGGGTGTTTAACAAATACTGACGTAATTTCTATTTGGGGGCCAACACATCATTTTTTAGGATTTGGGCCATTATTTAATTTTCATAATATTGTTGAGATTAGTATTACTGACATGCCTTGTAGACCATGTAGTGTTTATGGAAAAATAAATTCTAAAAGTAAAAAATGTGGATTGGATTCTATGGAGAAAATATCACCAGAAATGGTAATAAAAAAAATAGAAAAATGTTTAAATATTTAAATGTTTCATTTTACATTTTCAACTAAAGAAAATATAATGTAAGCTGCAATTACAAATGGCATTATTAGTAATTTGTTCCCAAAGATTAACATTATAATAATAATTAAAAGAGTAGAAAATATTAAGCTATATCTAGACTTGTTAGAGCTAAAGTTATATGTTTTAAACTTAAATGAAATGAATTTTAGTCTACTAACCATTAAAAGGGCTAAAAAAACTATAGTAATTGGATATAAAAATATAAATTTTTGTAAGAAGTTATTGTAATAAATTAAATCTAAAAACAATAAAGAAATGGCTATTGAAGAAAGAGCAAAAGCTGGGGTCGGAAGACCTATAAATTCTGATGAATTTTGATCAGAAACATTAAATTTTGCTAATCTAAATGCACTTAAAAGCGGTATCAAGCCAAGAAAAAAATAAAATGTTATTTGTAAAATAGGATCATAAAATTTATAATGTGATATTAAAATATTATATACTACAATTGTTGGTGCAATACCAAATGTAACTAAATCAGCAAAAGAGTCTAATTGACCTCCTATTTTCGACTTTACATCTAGTTTTTTTGCCACATATCCGTCAAAAAAATCAAAAATTGAAGCGATAGCAATTAGAAAAAAAACATTTTCAAATTTATTATTAAAAGAACAAAATATAGATGTCCATCCAAACAACAAATTCAAAGAGGTTAAAAAGTTTGGTAAATGTTTTTTCATAAAATAATAAACTAAAATAATATAAACATCGTTTATTAAATAGTAAATGGTCAATAATAGGCTTAACTTAATAGATAATAGTTAAATTTACAATATGAAGATTTTCTTTTTTTCTTTAATTATTAGCATTCCGCTACTGCTAAAATCTCAAACCAATAATACACCTAAATATAGTAATGAATTTCTGAACATTGGAGTTGGCGCAAGAGCCCTTGGTATGTCAAACTCTGTTATTACTAGTAATAATGATGTATTTTCTGGATTTTGGAATCCAGCTAATTTAAATGAGATAAATAGTGATATCCAAATTGGATTAATGCATTCAGAATATTTTGCTGGAATTGCTAAGTATGATTTTGGCAGCATAGCTAAAAATATTGATGATAAAAGTGGTTTTTGTTTTTCATTCCTTCGTTTTGGTGTAGACAACATACCAAATACAACTGAGCTTATTGATGCTCAGGGAAATGTAGATTACGACAGAATAACATTTTTTAGTGCAGCAGACATGGCATTTCTAATAAGTTATGGAAGAAAATTAAGTGGTAATTTTTCTGTAGGTGGTTCAGCGAAAATTATTAACAGAAAAGCTGGAGATTTTGCAACCGCTTGGGGATTTGGAATCGACTTATCATCAACCTACAAAAAAAATGATTGGATAATTGCTTTAGTTGCAAAAGATATTACTTCAACGTTTAACATATGGAACTATCACCTAACGGAAAACATGGTAAATACATTTTATATTACAGGAAATGAATTACCTCAAAACGGCATTGAACGAACATTACCAAGGGCAATTATAGGAGTTAGTAAAAAAACAAATTTCAAAAGAGATTTAAGCATTTTAATTGAAATGAATATGGATATAACTACAGACGGAAGAAGAAATGTATTATTACAAGGTAATCCCTTTTCAATTGACCCTCATATAGGTGCTGAATTTATAATAAAAAACATCATTTTCTTACGATCAGGAATAGGAAATATTCAAAAAACTAGTGACCTAACAGGAAAAATGATTTATACAATTCAACCTAATGTTGGTTTAGGATTAAAATTTAAGGGTTTAATGCTTGAATATGCATTGACAGACATTGGAGATGCGTCAGTGGCGCTTTACAGCAATGTTTTTTCTCTAAAATTTAATTTAAATCCAAAGTAGATTGAGTATTTTTAAAAAAATCTCCTTCATTATTTTACTATTGTCTTTAGTTACAGCCAAAGGACAACAATATGGAAATGAATGGATTGATTATGACCAAAAATATTTTCACTTCCCCGTATTCAATACTGGAGTTCACAGAATATACTTTAACACGATTGATAGTATTTTTAATTTAAATGGAATTGATTTATCACAAATTAATCATAGTCAATTTCAAATTTTCGGAAGAGAAAAGGAAGTATCAATATTGATAAATGACATCAATAATAATAACATACTTGACCAAAATGAATATGTCGAATTTTATGCTGAAAAAAATGATGGCTGGCTGGATGAATTAGTATATGATTCCGCACAAAATATTACAGATAAGTATTTTAGTTTATTTAATGATACTATAAATTATTATTTCACTTGGAACAATGGATTTAATAACCTAAGAACAATCATTGAAACTGATATTGAATTTGATCAATATTCAACCATTAATTATTGTTGGAAAAAAATATTAGAAAAATACAGTTCCACATATGTCATGGGAGAAAAATCAAGTGGTATTTCAAGCCCTAAATATACAGCGGGAGAAGGTTGGTCAGGTCCTCAGCGTAATATAGGGGGACCTTATCTAACAAATTTGAATTCTAATAATTTTTTTTCGGGTGGACCTAATGCTTATGGACGAATAAATTTAGCTAGTACAAATTCATCTACTGTAAACGTAGATGGAAACAACCATAACACAAAATTTTATATAAATAGCAATCTAATTTATGATAGCTCTTATTTTGGTTATAAAGTACTTAACATAGATTTTAATATCCAGAATTCTAATCTTTCTAATACAACTACAATTGAACATTATATTGGGAATATAAGTCAGAGTTATGATAACCAACATGTATCTTCAATTGAACTATGTTACCCCCACAATACTAACTTTAGTGAATATGATGCTCTTCATTTTGGCCTGAGTCTTAACCAAAAGAAAAGATTTACAATAAATAATATGATTAATAACTCAAGTAATCCGACCTTATATATGCTTGATGATATTAATAGAATTATTCCTATTTCTGAAAACGCAAATTCTTGGGAAGCTGTTATCCCTCCATCTTCATCAGATACTAATTTATTTTATTTATTTGATCAAAACAGTATTCATGAAGTAACTAACTTTAAAAGTGTTAGTCAAAACGGATACTTCACTGAATATAATTCTTTACAAATTGATAGTGCATTTATCATAATTACTAACAAAAAGTTATTACCGTCTGCTAATGAGTATGCAAATTACAGATCCAATTTATATAATACTCTGGTAGTTAATATTGATGAAATTTACCACCAGTTTTCAGGTGGCATCTTTAAAAATCCTCTCGCTATAAGAAGATTTGTGAAATCCCTAATGGATAATTGGAACACTTGGCCTTCTCATATTTTTTTAATAGGTAAGTCTGTAAGATTCAATGATGAAGGTACACCGGGATCAAGATTTAATGATGATTCTTATGCAAAAAACCTGGTTCCTTCTTGGGGATATCCAAGCTCTGATAATCATATTTTAGTAGGCCTATCAGAAGGAAAAAGAGGATATCCAATTCCTGTTGGAAGACTAAGTGTAACTAGCAATTACGCAGTATTAAATTACCTTAATAAGGTTATTGGACTTGAAAACCAACAGGGACTTAACAATGCATATACAATAGAAAATAAAAGTTGGCAGAAAAATATTGCTCATTTTGGAGGTGGCAGTAGTGCTAGTGAACAAAATTATATTTTAAGCAACTTTGAGATATTTGAAAATATTATTGGAGATTCTTATTACGGGGGCCTGGTCAAAACATTTGATTATAACCCTGATGAATTAGTAGCAAACCCATTTGAATTCCAAGAAATTCAAGAAATTTTAGAAAATGGGATTTCATTGATGACAATTTTTGGCCATGCATCATCTGGAGGTGGATTTAGTCTTAATATAGATGATCCCGAATATTGGAACAATCCAGATAAATATCCAATGGTAATTGGCCTAGGATGTAACGCTGGAGATGTTCACAATCCAGATACATCTAGCTATTCTGAAGAACTTCTTAGGCCCGAACAAAGTGGCGCCATTGGATTTATTTCAACAATAAGAGAGGGATTCACACCATATATTAATACTTACACAAAGATTCTATATGAAACAATCAGCAAAGGTGCTTACCATGGTACTATTGGGCAGCAAATGGTAATTACAGTCGACTCGTTAGATTCTTCTACACCTTTCACTTATTGGGGACCAAAATTTGAAGGTAACTACAACGGAATGTCTCTTCAAGGAGATCCGGCAATTAAATTAAATACACATCCTTTTGCAGAATATGTTCTTCAAGAAAATAAAGTTTGGACTACACCACAATCTGTTAATCTGTCCGTTAGCGAATTTGATTTAAATATTGAAGTAAATAATTTGGGTAAAGCTGTTGATGACTCTCTGTTTATGAAAGTAAGACAAATTTACCCTGATGGGTCAGATACAAATTACACTAAATTAGTTTCAAGTGTTAAGAACAAGGATACTATAATATTCAAAATTTTAAACAATCCTGAAAAATGTATTGGCTTAAATAATTTTCAAATAACTGCTGATCTTCCAATATCATTCATACAAGAAGCCGAAGACGAAATAAACAATAATCAAATTAATTTTTCACTCAATATATCTTCAAATTCGATAATTCCTATTTGGCCATATGATTTAAGTATAATTGGTAATCATTATGATACTCTTAGAGTTTCGACTATAAACCCACTAGAAAAGATAAATACCTATTATTTTGAAATTGACACAACTGACAATTTTAATTCCCCCTTTCTAAAGAAACAGACTGTAATTTCTACTGGGGGTGTAATCGAAGCTATACCATTTAACTGGATTAATAATAATACTGGACTCATTGATAGTCTTATTTTAAATGATAGTACTGTATATTACTGGAGAACACGTCCTGATAGTAATGTTATTGACTGGAAGAATAGGTCATTTCAATATGTTCCTGATAAGTGGGGATGGGGCCAGGCTCACATTGATCAATTTAAATACAACGACTATTTCAATATAGCTCTTAATGAGGACTCCAGAACTTTCGAATTTAGCCAAACTTATAAAACAATTAGCTGTAATACATATATTCAGCATGCTGCTCTTTCTCCTGAATGGAACGGCACATTCTTTCAAGTAAGTGGCGAAACAGCTGACTATGGAGGTTACACATCACCAGCTATTATGATAGGTGTTATAGATCCTAACACTCTAGAATTTTGGGAAACACCATTTATTGATAACTCTGTTAATCCAAGTGTTGTTTTAAATCCTGATCACTGCTTTGGTCAATTCAATGGGGATCCTGGAGTATGTGGCAATACTTCTTTAATGGGGAGAAGCAGAGAACATGGTTATTTTGTATTTAATTATTACAATCCTATTCAACTAGACTCTTTAGCTTCAATGTTAAATAATAAAATTCCTGAGGGACATTATATTTTAGCATACAGCTATATTCCGAATAATTATGGAGGTTGGCAACTTTATACAGATTCACTATACACAAATTGGCCTAACTCATTATTTACAGCATTTGAAAACTTAGGAGCAACTGGATTCACTGACCAGAACCAAAATGATGATGGTTTTATATTTTTCTGCCAAAAAGGAGACCCTTCTACTGCAAATACAATAAGATCAGATGAAATTTTTCCTGGCCTTAATGCTGAATCAGAATTACTTGAATTTTACACAACAGTATATAGTAATTTAGAATCTGGTAAAATTACGTCACCAATTATTGGCCCAACTAATAATTGGAAAAATATTTATTGGAGCCAAAATTCAAAAGAAAACCCTACTGATGACTCCACACGAATAAAAATATATGGATTACCATCTCCAGAAATTAATCAGCAAGAGTTGTTAATAGACTCTGTTTTCAATGCATATGACTCTATTTTAGATCTACAACCAATATTATATAAATACAATTACATAAAATTAGAAATGGAAACTTATGATGACTCTTTGCAAACACCTGCGCAAATTAAAAAATGGCAACTTACTTATGATCCACTTCCAGATTTAGCAATAAATCCCAAAAAAAGCTGGCTATTTGACTTTGATACAACTACCTTGCAGCAAGGTGAAACTGGATATTTATCTATAGCATTTGAAAATGTTACACCATTTGATATGGACAGTGTGGTTATTGAATATGAAATTGAAAATCGTAATAGTTCTTATCTATTACCATACCAGAAGCAAGATTCCCTAAAAGCAAGAGAAGTACTTATTGATACCATTGCCGTAGATACTAAATTTTTCCAGGATCATTGTAATTTCTATGTTAATGCAAATCCAACAAAAATTACTGGAAATCTACACCAACCTGAACAATTTACATTTAATAATTTTCTTTTTAAACCATTTTTTATCGGAAGAGATATAACTAATCCTTTATTAGATGTTACATTCGACGGGATCCACATTATGAATAATGAAATAATCAGCCCTACACCAACAATTCTAATAACACTTAAAGACGAAAATCCATTTTTATTATTAAATGAGGACACAGATACATCTAATATTCAAATTGAAATTAAATATCCAAACTCCAATCAGTGGGAAAAAGTTCACTATGTTGGCGCACAAGGCATACCAATTATTGACTGGGAATTTGAAAATGAAAAAAATAAGTTTATTGCAACGTACCGACCAACCTTTGAAGAAGATGGAAAATATGGACTAAGAGTACAAGGAATGGATAAAAGTGGGAATTTGAGTGGTTCAGGGCCGTACGAAATATATTTTGAGGTTTTCCTTAGATCAAGTATTACAAATGTGTTCAACTATCCAAATCCTTTTTCAACAAAAACTCATTTTGTATTTACATTAACCGGTCAAAAAATACCTGACGAACTAACTATTCAAATATTAAATATCAATGGAAGACTTGTAAAACAAATACATTTACATGAAACAGAAATGATTAGGATTGGAAACAATATTACTGACTATTATTGGGACGGAAAAGACGAATTTGGAGACCCACTTGCTAACGGAGTTTATCTGTACCGAGTTACAGCAAAAATAAATAATGAAGAAATTGAACATAGAAATAGTGCAGCTGACAATGCGTTTAAGAAAGGATTTGGCAAAATATATTTACTGCGTTAACATATCCATAATCCTTATTTTATCAAAACTGCTTTGTAAACCTTCTTTTTAGATTTAGGAACCTAACTTCATAATAATTATAGCTCATAAAAGAAATCAGTAATGTGAAAAGCAATATTAAAGCTGGATAAACAATTACGCTTTGAAAAAGTGACGTAGTATTACCTTTTGTTAAATATATGAATACTGTAATGATTATTCCATGAAAACAGTAAAGTCCATAGGAAAGCTTTCCGAAAAAATCAAAATATTTAATTTTTGAAAATTTTAGTAATGAATTTATACAATATGTTTGTTCTAAGATTATAAAACCATAAAATACAGAAAAAAGAAGTCGTTTTATAACATTAAAGCTATTAAAATTTGAAAGTATTGGGGTTAAGAGAAAAACTAGAAAAATTAATAAATAAGACATAACTATTTTGATTCTAGACAAATTTTTGAGCTTTAGCAAAAGTTTATTTTGTTTAAAGCAAAATATGGCAAGTAATGCACCAAACCCAAAATTTCCAAAACTGCTAATTGGATGAAAATTTAATCTTAATGTGTCTTGTATATATAATATTCTAAAAATAATGGAGCTTAAGATAAAAATAAATGAAATAATGATTAAATGCTTTTTAAGCCATTTTAAAATAATAGCCCATAAAATATAAAATTGCTCCTCTAAAGAAATTGACCACATAAAAACCATAAAAAATAAAAAATCATAACCGTTTTCAATAATTTCAAAATTTAAAACGAATAACAAAAAACTCCAAATTGAAGGTAAATTAACAACTTCACTACCAAATTTCGCAGCAATAATTTTAACAGAGAAACCCAAGGCGACAATTAAAAAATAAAGAGGCCAGATTCTCAAAGATCTCCTTATTATGTATTTTTTTAAATCAAAAGATTTTGAAAATTTATATTCTTCAAGAGCTTTCCATGTGATTAAGAAACTAGAAAGGACAAAAAAGGAATCTAAAGAAATAAATCCTAGATTTTTGCCATATTCAACTATTAATGAATACCATTTAACATTTAAAATATCTGGGCTACTAGCAAAAAAAACATGTCCAAAAAAAATTCCCATAAAACCAAGGAATCTTAATGAATTTAATTCCTTGAAATATATAACCTTATCCTTACCTTTAACCAATATTAATTAGTGTTAAATTTTAATCTAACTAACATATAACTAAATTTTTAATTAATAAAATGTTTGTTGATACGCATACGCACATCTACCTTGAGGATTTTGATAACGATAGAAAGGTTATAATTGAAGAAGGTTACAGATTAAATGTTAAAAAACTCTTTTTACCAAATATAGACTTAAATACTATTGAGAATGTAATAGAAATATCAAACAAGTACAAAAATATATGTTATCCAATGGTTGGACTACATCCATGTTCTGTGAAGCAAAATTTCAGAGCTGAACTTAAAGTTCTAAAAAGCTATATAAAAAAAATAAATCCTATTGCAATCGGAGAAACTGGGTTAGACCTTTATTGGGATAAATCTACAATTAATGAACAAATAGCAGCTTTTAAAGAGCAAATAAAATGGGCAAAAGAATTTAACTTACCAATTGTAATCCATGCAAGAAACTCATATAAAGAAATTTTTAATGTGCTTGATATTTTGAATAATGAAAAACTGAATGGTATTTTTCATTGCTTTTCTAGCAATTTAAATGATGCTGAACATATCTTAAAATACGGGGGATTTAAGTTAGGAATTGGTGGTATTGTTACTTTTAAAAATTCTGGGTTAGATGAAATATTAGAAAAAATTCCACTAAAAAATATTGTTCTAGAGACTGATTCTCCTTACTTATCACCCACTCCATTTAGGGGTAAAAGAAATAAAAGCAGTTATATTCCTTTAATAGCGAAAAAAATTAGTGAAATTTATAAACGTGAATTATCAGAAATTGAAAAAATTACTACCAAAAATGCTCTTGAAATTTTTAAGCTTTAAATTTTTTACAAGCATTCTTTTAATTTTCTTGACTTTAAGTCCTAAAGCAAATACAAAATTTCTTCCCAAAGACTTAGATAGTACTGTTGTTAGCTTGATAACCTGTGATCCTGGTGATGAGATTTATTCACATTTTGGACATAGCGCACTAAGAATAAGAAACGTTAACAAAGAAGTTGACCTGATAGTAAACTGGGGGCTGTTTTCCTTTTCTGAAAGTCAATTTCAATTCGGCTATGACTTTGCAAAAGGAAGACTAAAATACATGATGGGGTTTCAGCGAATGGATGACTTTATTTACGAATACAAAATATCACGTAGGGGTGTTAGAGAACAAATTTTAAATCTAAATAATAAGTTAAAGAAAAAACTCTTAGAAAAAATCAATGAAAATTATAGACCTGAGAATAGAGAATATAAATACGAATTCTTTTATGATAATTGTTCGTCAAGAATTAGGGACATAATAAGTAATACACTTGATAATCAATTGAAATTAGCTACCTCTCTTGATGCTAACAAATATTCCTTTAGAGATATCATTCATCAATACTTAAAAAATGACCCTTGGCTAGAGTTAGGTATTGACTTAGTATTGGGGAAAAGGATAGATGTAATAGTGGATAATAAAAATTTAATGTTTTTACCTAAATATTTGGAAGAAATATTAGACAAATCCTTGATAAAAGAAAATACAAAAATAGAAGATTTAGTACTTAAAAAAAATGATATAGTCCCTATTGAAAGTGACCAAAAACAAAGTTCAAAAATTATGATTTACAGTTGGATTATTTTAATAATTACATTGTTGTTTTTAATATTAAAAAACAGCAGAATTTTTAATATTTGGTCGTCTTTAAATCTTAGCTTAATTGGTATTTTAGGGATACTATTAATGTTCATGTGGTTTGGGACAGATCATCAGGCAACTAAAAATAATTTCAACCTCCTTTGGGCTTCTCCACTTCACCTAGGGTTGATTTATTTCATAATTACAAACAAATGGAATATATTCAGCTATTGGTATATTATTTTTGGCTTAACTTTAATATTTATTACAATTCTATTTTGGTTTACCTTAACTCAAGAATTTAATAATTTTGTAAAACCGATAATTCTTCATTTATCCTTAATTTATTATTATTACTTGAGAAAAAATAAAAATCTAATTAATCTTAACTCAACAAAGGATTAAGATTCAGCAATATGTTTAATTTTACACAAGAAATAATTTCACTATGGAAAAATATGATGTAGTTATAATTGGATCAGGTCCAGGAGGGTATGTTTCAGCTATCAGATGTGCTCAGTTAGGTCTAAATACAGCTCTGATTGAAAAATATGACACCCTCGGTGGCACATGCCTAAATGTAGGATGTATTCCCTCTAAGGCTCTTCTTGACTCAAGTGAACATTTTCAAACGGCACTTCACGATTTTGAAAAACATGGAATAGATATTCCAACACCGAAAGTTAATCTTCCCAAAATGATGGAAAGAAAAAATCAAGTAATTAAACAAACTTGCGATGGAGTTCAATTTTTAATGGATAAGAATAAAATAAAGGTTTTTCATGGAACCGGCTCTTTTATAGACGAAGACACCATTTTAATTAAAGGCGAAAGTGATAAAAAAATTAAAGCCGATAAAATAATCATTGCAACAGGTTCAAAACCTAATTATTTTCCTGGAATGGAGCCAGATAAAAAGCGAATTATAACTTCTACAGAGGCTTTATCTCTAAAAGAGATTCCAAAACATATAATTGTTATTGGTGGGGGTGTAATTGGGCTTGAGTTAGGTTCTGTATATGGAAGATTAGGTTCGAAAGTAACAGTGATAGAATTTCAAGATGGTCTACTACCAACTATGGATAAAACACTTGGAAAAGAATTAATGAAAATACTAAAAAAAGAAGGTTTTAAATTTTTATTTAATCATGCTGTTCAAAAAGTAACATCAAATGATAATAATGTCACATTAGAAGTTAAAAATAAAAAAGGAGAACTTATTCAAGTTGAAGGAGACTATTGTTTAGTAGCAGTAGGAAGGAAAGCTTATACTGATAAATTAGGTCTTGAAAATACTAATATTGAGACAGATAAATATGGAAGAATAATCACCAACGATAATCTTCAAACTTCTTCTTCAAATATTTATGCAATAGGTGATGTAGTTAAAGGTGCAATGCTGGCTCACAAAGCGGAAGAAGAAGGTGTTTTTGTTGCTGAGCTAATAGCAAATCAAAAACCTCATCTAAATTACAATTTAATACCTGGCGTCGTATATACATGGCCTGAAGTGGCAGCGGTTGGGAAAACTGAAGAAGAATTAAAGTCTGAAAACATCAGCTACAAAGTTGGACAATTTCCAATAAGAGCACTTGGAAGAGCTAGAGCTTCAATGGATATTCAAGGAGTTATTAAAATAATTTCAGATGAGCAAACTGACGAAGTATTAGGAGTTCACATGGTTGCGCCTAGAGCTGCTGATCTAATTATGGAGGCAGTCGTTGCAATGGAATACAAGGCTAGCGCTGAAGATATTGCAAGAATATGCCATCCACACCCAACATATAGCGAAGCTATGAAAGAGGCAGCATTATCAGCTACAGAAAAACGTCCCCTTCACATCTAAAAATGATGAGAAAAAAAGGAGTATTAATTCTAAACCTTGGGACGCCTAATAGTCCATCTGTTAGAGATGTTAGAGTATATCTAAGAGAGTTTTTAAATGATCCTAGAGTAATTGATATTGGAAGAATTGCACAGTTACTGTTAGTGAACCTTATCATAGTTCCTTTTAGAGCACCAAAGTCTGCAAAAGAATACAAAAAGCTTTTTAAAATTGGCAATGGTAAATCTCCACTGTTGACATACGGAAAAAATTTAACTAAAAAACTAAAATCTCTTGCAAAAAATGACTTTGATGTTGAACTTGCAATGAGATATGGTTCACCAAGTATGGAAGACGTTTTAGGGAAAATGCGACTGAAAAACTATGATGAAATTTACATCTTTCCACTTTACCCACAGTATGCATCGGCATCATCTGGATCAACTATTGAAAAAGCTTTTAAAATAATTAACAAGTGGTGGGTAATTCCTGAAGTTAAGGTAATCGGCCAATTTTACAATCATTCCTCCTACATTGAATGTATGATAAATCGTGCTAAGCTATTTAACATTTCAGACTATGATCATATTATGTTTTCGTATCATGGAATTCCTGAGAGACATGTTGATAAGGTTTATTTAGATGGTAAACCATGTGCAGACCATTCATGCGAAGATGAAATTAATGCAGAAAATGCAAATTGCTACAAAGCCACGTGCTATGCCACTACTAGGCTACTGGTTAAAGAACTCCAATTAGAACAAGGATCATACTCCACATGTTTTCAATCACGATTGGGCAGAGACCCCTGGCTAATGCCTTACACTGACCTTACAATAGAAAAACTTGGTAAAGAAGGAAAGAAAAAAATACTAGTTTTTTCACCTGCATTTGTTGCTGATTGCCTAGAAACAACCATAGAAATAGGAGAAGAATATTTGGAGCTTTTTCAAGAAAATGGCGGCGAAGTTCTTCAGCTAGTACCCTCTTTAAATGATGACGAAGACTGGGCTAAGGGTTTATTTAAAATAATCCAAGAAAAAACAAGTTAAAATTTTAAAATAGTTAATGAATACTATCCTAGGTGATTACTATTATAGTGGAATCAAATATAACTTGTCAATTTATAAAAATGACAGTAATATTTTTGATAAACTAGATGGATTTATAAGAAAACACCAGAGTCAAACCAAATTAATTTTTATCTCTTATGATCTGAAAAATGATATAGAAGCACTAACATCTGATAACAAAGATTTTATAAATTTTCCAATTATAAGATGTATTGTTCCTAGAAGAATTTCCAGCGCAAATGAGTTTAATTTTAATAAAAAAATTAAAAATAGTCCTATATTTTTTAAACCTGAAATTGATAGAAGTAAATACATATCCATAGTTAATAAAATAAAGTCTCATATTCAAAAAGGAGATATTTATGAAACAAATTTTTGTTATAACTGGTCATCAAATTCAAAAATTCATAACCCTTTTTTGATTTACAAAAAATTAGAAGAACTTACTGATGCCCCTTACAAACTCTATGCTGAAATTGATAATCACGTAATTATGTCTGCTAGTCCAGAACTTTTTTTAAAAAAAGAGGGGAACAAACTTATTTCGAAACCGATTAAAGGAACATCAAAGAGAGATGAAGAAGCAGAGATAGATAAAAAGCTAGCTGAAAATCTTAAAATCGATCCTAAAGAAAGAACTGAGAATATTATGATCGTAGATTTAGTTAGAAATGATCTGAGTAAAATTGCGGTTAAAAATTCTGTTTCTGTAGAAGAGCTATGTAAAGTTTATACTTTTAAAAATATTCATCAAATGATTTCAAAAGTTTCATGTCATATT
>MDTC01205375.1_pt1 | contig 16853 bp, 17 predicted proteins | sample 811181 | NCBI WGS metagenome assembly MDTC01 (sample SAMN05326644, study PRJNA326480) | marine metagenome | isolation source: seawater | place: Pacific Ocean: North | collected 2011 | reverse complement strand
TGGATCTCGTCCATAGTAATCACCTAATGGTAGGGTAGTTGAAAGCACCATAATAAAACCAATGAACAACAAGGAGATAATAGGAATTAATAAGAACGGATCAAAATAAAAGTCCCGCTTATTATGGAGAAAATTTAACAATAAACTTTTATCCATTTTGCCCCCATTGAGTTACCGCTTGCTTAAAGATATTCCCTCTATGCTCAAAATTTCTAAACATATCCAAACTGGAAGACGCAGGAGACAATAATACCGTATCGCCCACCTTGGCAAGGAGCCCGGCCTCCCTAACAGCTGCTCTAAGACTAGAAGTAACCTTACAAATCACCTTATCTGGTAAAGTTGATTTTATTTTTTCTGTGCAGGATCCGATAAGAACAACAGAATGACAAAATTGCTCAATAGCTTTGACAAATTGAGAAATATCACCACCTTTAAATAACCCCCCCGCTATCAAAACACCTTTTCTTTTTGAAAAAAAAGAATTCATTGCAGCGATTGCCGCACCAACATTTGTTGCTTTAGAGTCATTAATAAACGTTATTCCATTAATTTGTGATACAAACTCTGATCTATGAGGAAGACCTTTAAATTTTTTAATTTCCGAAAAGACTTCATCATCTAGAGTCGTACAATTGGACACAGCAGCCAACACCGCTAAAACATTAAGCCAGTTATGTTCTCCGAATATTTTTATATCCTCAACGGGAAATAGGATAGTCTCGTCAAAACCAAAATATTTCTTATTACATTTTTCTATGATACCGAAGCCAACCTCGTCTGGCTTATTAATTGAAAACGTCTTTGCCGTTGCAGCGTCATAATTTTTTGTACTGTATTTTTCATCTCTACACATCACTATATTAGTTGACCATTCAAACAACTTCTCTTTTATTTTTTTATATCTAAAAAAAGATAAATGTCTATCGAGATGATCAATAGATATATTTGTAACAACCCCCACAAAAGGCCTTAGTGAATAGGTGTTTTCAAGCTGAAAACTTGAAAGCTCCAAGATCAAATAATCTGAGGTTTTTTCTTTAAGCAAATCAAGAGCCGGCCTTCCAAAGTTTCCTCCCAGAGCTACGTCAAAGCCAACGCTTTCCAAAACTAATTTTATTAAAGCTGAAACAGTCGATTTCCCGTTTGTTCCTGTTACCGCAATTACCGGCACCTTAACCTCAGTCGAAAATAATTCAATATCGCTAATTAATTTTTTTCCATATTTTTTTTTGATATTCCCATATTCAAAACCAGGGCTCGTAATAATAAGACTACACTTTTCCAACAAATCATCGTCTATATTGCCCAAACAATACAATACGTCACCGAAAGATTCTTTGAGTCTTGAAATACATGGAGGAGAAACACGAGAATCCATCCCACAGACTTTAATTTTCTTTTGATATAAATACTCAATAACTGACTCTCCCGTCTTACCTAACCCAAGGACAACGCAAAACCCATTTTGTCCAATTGATAATGGCATACTTTTTTTCACCTTACCTTAAGCGTTGCTAAAGCAACCAAAACTAAGATCGCTGTCACTATCCAAAACCGCACAATTACTTTTGGCTCAGGCCAACCTTTTAGCTCAAAATGATGGTGGATCGGAGCCATTTTAAAAACTCTTTTTCCTCTAATCTTAAAGCTTGCAACTTGCAAAATAACTGAAATAGTCTCTAAGACTAGGACTCCACCCATAATGAATAACAACAATTCTTGTCGTACCAAAACCGCAACTGTACCCAAAGCGGCGCCCAAACCCAGAGAACCAACGTCTCCCATGAAAATCTGTGCTGGATAAGAGTTGAACCATAAAAATCCAAGACCTGCTCCAACTATTGCTCCGCAGAATATACATACCTCGCCTACCGTCCGGACATAAGGAACGGCAAGATACTCAGAAAAGTTGATGTTTCCCGCAATATAAGCCAAGACTATAAATGCAGCTGAGATCATTATAATAGGAACTATTGCAAGACCATCTAAACCATCACTTAAATTCACAGCATTACTAGTACCAACTATCACAAAACAAGAAAATAATATGAAGAAAATGCCCATATCGATACCCACTTCCTTAAAAAATGGGATGATGAAAATTAATTCTTCAGAAGTAGCAGCCGTTTTATAAATAAACAAAGCTACTATTGACGCCGCAACAAATTGAAAAAAAATCTTTTGCTTAGCAGTAAGACCTTGCGACGATTGTCTTTTTATTTTACAAAAGTCATCATAAAAACCGATTAACGCAAACAAAGCAATGGAAAATAAACAAATCCAAGAAAATCTCGAACTGAGATCACTCCAAAGAAGAGTACTGGTTAATACCGAAAAAATAATCAACACGCCGCCCATTGTCGGCGTACCTTCTTTAACTAGATGCGATTCTGGGCCATCCCTTCTAACATTTTGTTTGATTTGATAATCCTTAAGCTTTTTAATAAAGGTGGGACCAAAGAAAATAGAAATAGAAAAAGCTGTAAGTGTGGCCAGAATCAGTCGAAAAGTTAGATATTTAAATAAACCGAATGATGAGTAATATTGAGTAATTTGATCTCCCAAAAAATAGAACATTAGACATTTGCCTCTTTTAATGCTTCAACTACCCGATCAAGCTTTAATGCTCTAGATCCTTTGATTAAAATTGCTACTTTTTTTTCTGACGATAAAATTAATTCTCTCAGTCGCAAAATTAAATTATCAACTCCGGTAAAATTTTCAGATGACTTCGTAAAATGTTGACTTGCTTTAACAGAAAAGGAACCTAGACTGAATAACCTATTAATACCGGCTTTATTCATTTTCATTACTGACTCATCATGTAGTTCCTGGGCGGCTGAGCCTAGTTCTAGCATATCTCCAAGAACGATCCATTTTTCTCCTTTCTCATAACACAAAGTGTCTATAGCTGCATTTAGGGCTCTTGGGTTTGCATTATATGAATCATCCAGAATATTAAGCTTCTTTCCTCTTACCCAAAACAACCTTCCGGAAATCTTAGGAGTATTTCGTAAACCTCTAGCGACCGTGTTGATATCTGTTTTCAAAACAAATGAGGCAGCTGCAGCTGCCAAGGCATTTTTTATATTATGCTGACCAACCTGATCAATTTCCAACTTACCAGAAAACGACTTGAAATTAAGTTGGAACAAAGAAGAATTAGCTTGAACCGATTCTTTACTAGAATAACAATCTCCACCCTTTCCAAAAGAAATTAAACTTGAAGAAGAATTTATTTTTTTCCAGTAGTCAAAAAATTTATCCTCTCTATTTAATATAGCGGTTCCATTGGGCGGCAGGTTGCTAACCAAAGCTCCTTTAGTTATCGCAATATTTTCCAATGATTCAAAATTTTCCAGATGCGCTGGCGCACAGCACGTGATTATTCCAATATTTGGCTTGGCAATTTTGGCGAGATAATCTATGTCTCCATTTTTTGCCGCCCCCATTTCTACCACAACAAATTTTGTTTCTTTTTCGATACCAAATAGAGTTAATGGAAGGCCTATCTCATTATTCATATTTCCATGACTAGTAAGGCATGATCCTAATTGATTCAAAACCGAACCAATCATTTCTTTTACGGTTGTTTTGCCAACAGATCCAGTAATAGCAATAACAGGCACTTGAAATTTAGTTCTCCAGTTGCTAGCTAAAGTGCCGAGAGCCTTCATAGTATCAGCAACCACGACTTGAATAGCGTTTAGTTTAGGATTGAATCTTTCGACTACAGCAGCAATTGCTCCTTTATCCATTGCTTCCTTGACATAATCATGTCCGTCATATCTTTTACCTTTTATGGCAATAAATAAATTATCTGACACCGTATTTCGACTATTTATAGAAACTCCTTTAAAAATTTGATCAGATTTAATTTTATTAGCATTCAAAATATTTGGTAGTTCAGAGACCTTCATCTGAATCATATTTCTTCCCCTAATAATTTTTTAATAGTTAACTTATCGGAAAAATACGTTTTCTCACGAAACATTTCTTGATATTCTTCGTGACCCTTGCCTGTTATCAGAATTACATCATTTTTTTTTGCACTTTGTATTGAAATATTGATTGCCAGTTCTCTGTCTGTATTTATCAGTATTTGAGATTTATCTTTTACCCCTTTGAGGATGTCTTCGATAATATTTAATGGTTCCTCATTTCGAGAATTATCAGAGGTTAATATCACTAGGTCGGCATATTTTTCTGCAATGGTACCCATAGAGTGTCTTTTATTTCTGTCACGGTCACCTCCACAGCCAAATACTAAAATTAATTTGTTTGCCGACCTCGGGTATATTTCTCTTACCGAAGCAAGGACATTCTCCAAAGCATCCGGAGTATGTGCATAATCAATATAAACAGGAGCGCCTTTTAAGTTTATGCCACACCTTTCCATTCTTCCGGGCACATCTCCTATTAATGATAAAATAACAGCGACTTCATCCAGAGACACATTCTGAGAAATTAAAACCGCTGCTACTGCAAGCAGATTTGAAATGTTAAATCTACCAATCAAACGCGATTTGACAAAATGCGTTTGACCTCCGTATACGAGCTCAAAAGAACATCCAACCTTACTAAAACAAAGATTTGTCGCACCTATAATCGTTTTATCAGATTTGAGCCTGCTTTGATCTAACGAAATTTTAAAAAGATTGATACTTTTATCGAGCGAATCAATAAGTAAGCTGCCGAAGTCATCATCAATATTAATGATTGCATATCTTAAATTCTTAATCTCAAATAATTTTGCTTTGGCATTTTTATAAGCTTCAAAATCATAATGATAATCGAGGTGATCATGGGTTATATTTGAAAAAATTCCTATATCTAAACTTAGGTCCTGCAATCTATCTTGATCTAGACCTATTGAAGAAACCTCAAGTGCACAATAATTGACACCATTCTGCGAGTGGGTGTAAAACAAATTATTGAGTGTAAAAACATCTGGGGTCGTATTGTTAAGTCGCAAAAATTGCTTATAATCTAAAGAACCTGCCCCTAAAGTACCAATATAAAGGCAACTCTTTTTCAGATATTGCAAAGCTTCTTTTAGCAAATAAGCAATAGTCGTTTTACCATTGGTACCAGTTATCCCAATCACTTTCATCTCTTTAGATGGATCATCGTAGAAATTCTTTGCAATAGTTCCTAAATATTTCTTTAATTCAGGAATCACGAACAACGGAACTCCTTGCTGAGCACATTGTGATTTTGCTTCTTTATCATCAGCAACAATCGCAACTGCACCTTTAGATAATGCATCTTGAATATAATCAAGCCCATTTTCTTTCCTTCCTTTTAGGGCAAAAAAACAGCAATTTGAAACTACCTTTCGACTATCAATAGCTATTTCAAATATTTCTTTGTTCATTGAAGGAGGAACAGTAGTAATATCTTTTAAAATTTGATCGAGAAATTTAGTTTTAGATTTTTTCCTTATATTTTCAATGGCCACCAATTAAATTTCCCCCTTTAAACCACTATTATTAAAGGAAGGTTCTAGTGCGAACGTTCGTATTAGTTCTCCCATTAGTTTAGAAAAAATAGGGGCAGCAACATCGCCTCCCGTAGAACCATTCAACTTTGGGTTATCAATAACTACAACGCAAACATAATTAGTAGATTTAGTAGGGAGAATGCCTGCAAAGAAAACTGTGTGTTCGTCATTAGAATATCCCTCAGCATTTGCTTTTCTTACTGTACCCGTTTTTCCAGCAACATCAAAATTATCAATTTGAGCCAATTTTCCAGTTCCCTGCAAAACTGCTTTTCTCAACATCATCAAAATCTGATTAGATGTTTTTTTTGACACAATCTGAGTAGCCTCCCGACTAATTAGATCCTTTGATATTTTTAAATCTTGTAGATACCCATTATTAGCAAAAACCGAATATGCTCTTGCTAATTGGGCGGTTGTGACAGAAATGCCGTAACCAAAAGACAAAGATCGTTTTTTCAAGGAACTTAAACGCTCTTGTTCCGGAAAGTAACCTATCGATTCGCCGGGCAACATGGCCCCCGTGTATTCTCCAAATCCAAATCGAGCTAAAATACTTAAAACCCCATCACCAGTCAACCTGTCAGAAATTTTTGCTGCGCCTACGTTACTTGATTTTTCTAGAATCTGTTCGACTGTAATTATTCCATGATCCATTCCATCACCAATCTTCCAATTTCCAATCCTCAATAATCCAGGCGAGGTATTAATTTTTGATAATGGATTCAGTACCTTATTTTCTAGCGCTGCAGCAATCACAAAAGGTTTAAGAGTAGACCCTGGCTCATGAGAATCAGTAATTGCGCGGTTTCTAACTCGATGTGCTTTAAACGTAGCGCGGGAATTAGGGTTAAACGTAGGGGCATTCACCAGTGCAATAATTTCACCAGTATTCGAGTCTACCACCATTATTGATCCGGAATCTGCCCCATGAAACTTAATTGATTCGGTTAAAATTTCATTACTATAAAATTGCGCCCTATGATCAACAGTCAAAAATAGATCTTTTCCTTCAACCACTGGAACAATCAAATCCGGCAGTGCGATCTCCCTTCCTTTAGCATCAAGGAACACCTTTTTCGACCCAGCTCTACCCGAAAGATAATCATCAAAGATTAATTCAATCCCTTCCTGACCAACATGCTCATCATTGGTATAACCTATTAGATGTGCTAAAGAATCTCTCTGAGGATAAAACCTTTGGTACCTAAGTTCTTTTCCCAAACCCTTCAATTTCAGATCCATAATCTGTTGCACAGTCTGTGGAGCGAGTAACCTCGGTTGCAAATAAGTAAATTTATTTGATTTGGTATCGTTGATTCTTTTTTCAATATATCCAGCCGTTTGACCAAGAAAACTCTCTAACTGCTGCCAATTGTTAGGATTCTTTTTAAAAACCGATGGTTTGACAAAGACAGAATAAGCTTCCGCACTAATGGCTAATAATTCACCGTTTCGATCGTAAATTTTCCCTCTTTTTGTCGCAATCGTCTTTAATTGTCCATATTGATTAATTCCTTTCTCGATAAGAAAATCACTTTGATTGAAATTGATCATAATCATCCTCAATACCAGCACTAAGCCAATCAAAATACAGCCAAACTGGGCAATCCAGGTTCGAAGATTGACTTTATGGTCTTTCAAATGCTATCTCCCTTGAATACTAGAGTCGGGTTTAAACATACCAAGCTGTTCTCGAGCGATCATATCTATTCTATAAGGACTACTAAGGTGAGCTTTCTCCAATAAAAGACTTTCGTTTTTCATATTTAATCGCTCGAATTTTGCCTTAAGAAGCCCCACCTCGATCATCGTTACTCTTATCGAATGACGTGTCATTATTAGATCTATTATCAAAAAAGCGTTCACAATCAAAAGAAATATAACTAATAAAATCTTGTTCATTGCGTTCTCTCAATCACTCGTAATTTCGCACTTCTAGAACGTACATTTTTAGATTTTTCCAAGTCTGAAGGCACGATTGGTTTTTTAGTAATAATTCGATAATTACACTCCGAACCCTTTTTGGACAAACCATTCTTTGCTAGATAACGAAAACGATGTTTAACGATTCTATCTTCTAAAGAATGGAAAGATATCACTAAAATTTTACCCCCTAGTGCTATAAGTTCTGCGGCACTGTCTAAGGCTTGATCTAACTCGTTAAGTTCATCGTTTATAAAAATTCTTATCGCCTGAAATGTTAGCGTAGCAGGATCAACTTTAGCTCGGTATTTAATGCAGGACCTTACAATTTGCGCGAGCTCTTGAGTAGTATCGATGGTTTTGTGTCCACGAAATGAAACTATTTTTTTGGCTATTGACTTAGCATACCTTTGCTCTCCAAACTTACTCAAGACATTTCTAATTTCATACTCTTTAGCACTATTCAACCAGTCAAACGCAGAACTTTCATCAGAAGATTGGTCCATGCGCATATCAACAAATCCGGTTTTCTGAAAACTAAAACCCCGTTCCGCATTGTCAATTTGGGGTGATGATAAACCCAGATCAAAATATATTCCGTCTATTTTATTTTGAAACTCAGAAAGTAATCGTGAAATACATGAAAACTTTGCGTGATTAATGCTGAATCTACTATCGGCTCCAAACTTAGTCAGCGCATCGGTCACTGCCTCCTGATCCCTATCAAAGGCTATTAGTCTTCCGGATTTTGAAATTCTGCTCAAAACGAGTTCACTGTGGCCCCCTCGCCCATAGGTCGCGTCAATGTAAACACCATCCTTTTTGATATCTAGAAAACTCAAAAGCTCAGTATTAAAGACAGAATGATGTAGAGTCGATTCAATCATAACGATAAGTCAGAAAGCGAAGAGCTACCCTCTTTACCAGATTCAGCAACATCCTCCAGCCACTTATCTCTCTCTTCACACCAACGCAGCGAGTCCCAAATTTCAATTTTGTTACCTTGGCCAAGAACTACCGCGTCATCTAGTATTTTAGAAAGCTTTATCATTTCAGTAGATATAACAAACCGACCATTGTTATCCAAGCAAACATCTGTAGCGTAGCCTCGCATTATTTGCTTTGTGCGTCGAGTTTCAGTATTAATATCATTAAGGGAAGATAGTTTTTCTTCTATCCTTATCCATTCATGTAACGGATACAACCAAATATTTCTATCCCACGGGTTCAAAGTCATAACCAAATCATTTATTTGATTATCACGAAGTATTTCTCTAATTTTAGAGGGTAATGTGAGTCGATTTTTAGCATCAACGCTTACCGTATTTATTCCTCTAAACATTATTCATATCCTAGATATCTTTAACGATCCTTTAAAAACCACTTTCTACCACTTTTCACCACCAAAGCTACTATACGTACCAATTCTGAAAACTGTCAAGGGGAAAAAACGTATATTTTTCATAAAGTTGTCGTTCTTTTACTAAAAAAGAACCTGGGTGAAAATTAATCATTAATCCAATTGAATTTCTTGAATAAAAAAAACTATTAGAATCATAGTGATAAAACATAATCTTAAAAAAAAGATTACATTTTTTGGTTTTTTTGAATTATAAATGATTTTTATTCAAGTTTTGAAGGTGATATCGAGTTGGCCTATAAGCCGGGTTCTGTAAATCTAATAAAGATTCGACGATCATTCATCTGCGACGCGTGTTACCACACGACTGTAGCGACTTACCCAAGAGCTCGTGCGAGTCACACATAGGCAAAATAAATTTTGCTCGCTCTCCTATTTAGTCTTGCTCCGAATGGGGTTTACCCTGCCATTATCATGTAATGCGGTGCGCTCTTACCACACCTTTTCACCCTTACCTTTTAAAGGCGGTATATTTTCTGTGGCACTTTCCGTAGACTCACGTCTCCTAGGCGTTACCTAGCATTCTACTCTATGGAGCCCGGACTTTCCTCTGTTCTTAAAACAGCGACCGCCCAGCCAACTCAATATAGTATTTTCACTTTTTTTAACAACAAATCAACCTTTTTTTAGCGTTGAATCATAAATTAAATTTCGTCTAAAAACCCCAAATTCTGTTAAAACAGACCTCGCATTTTTTCTGTCCATATGCCTAAGCAAAATGTTAAGCCAACGCTCTAACTCGACTGACGAATCCCGATGTCCATCTCTACCGGACAGAATTATGGTGAATTCCCCTTTACACTCATTAGGGCTATTTTTTAAATAACCTTCGACATCCTCCACACTTCCCCTGTAACATGACTCAAATGTCTTTGTTAGTTCTCTCGCTATGATAATGTACCGGTCTGGCCCGAACACTTTTTTGGCGGAGTCCAAAAAACCTAATATTCGGTGGGGTGCCTCAAAAAAGATCATCCCTCTTGTTTCATCTTCTAAATTCGCTAATTCCTTCAATAGTTTATCTTTTCGCCTAGATAAAAATCCCTCGAATACAAATCGATTCAAGGGTAAATCACTCAAAGAAATCGCGGCTGTTAATGCAGAAGGTCCAGGAATGCTAATAACTTCGACCCTCATTTCTGTACATTTTTTTATAAGGAGAAAGCCCGGATCTGAAATTTGGGGCATTCCAGCGTCAGTAATTAGAGCGTATGCCAATTTATTACTTTTTATCTTATCAGCAATTATCCCTGCATTCTTCTTTTCATTCCAATTATGAAAAGGACGTATATCTGTCTTTATTTGATAAAAATCTAAAAGGATACGGCTTTTTCTGGTATCCTCTGCCAGAATACAGTCAACATAATTCAAAGTTAACTTTGCTCTCATGGTAAAATCAAGCAAGTTACCAATAGGTGTTCCTACAACGTATAAAGAAGGCCTCCTGATTTGATAATTATTCCGCATTTAATATTAGTCCTGGAGTTTGAATGCTAGTTAAATACTGTCGCTATAGCGTTTATTTCATTACGATTACTTTATTAATTTCTGGTTGCTCGAGCAACAGGGCGCCTGTATTTGAAAAAAATCAAAACAAAGAAACCAGAAAATTCCAAGAGAAAAGGACCATACTCAAAAAAAGTCTAACGGATTTTCCCAAGGATAAATTAGTTTCACAAATCAACGAATCCTTTCTTCCCAAAAATATCGGTATCATTTTACCTTTTGATAGTGCATATGAAAACATAAGCAAAAGTATTATAAATGGAATTATGGAAGCTTATTACTCATCACCTAGCTTCATGGCAAGTACGAAGCTATTTTTCTATCCTTCGAATGCAAAAAGTTTCAATCAGATCTCGCGGAATATAGAAAAAGATCGGATAGATTTTTTGATTGGCCCACTTAGAAAAGAAAACTTCTCAAAAATAATGGGGCAGATTTCAAATAATATAGGCGTATTGAATCTTAATATAAGTAATACAAAAAACTACAGTAGAAAGGGTTTTTTTCGATTTTCTTTAAATCCTGAGGAAGAAGCTAGACAAGTTGCACGGTTCGCAAGAGCAGAGGGAACTAGGGCGATTATAATTACACAAAATAGCAACTGGGGCTTGCGAATCTCTAAAGCATACCTTGAGGAATGGCGTAATTCTGACGGCGTAATACTTGACCATATTGTATACGATCCTAGTGAAAAAAATTTTTCAGATATAATTACTAAAGCACTGCATATTAATGAAAGTCACGCCCGAAAAAATTTCATCGCAAAAGTAATCCAAAAAAAATTAAAATTTGAAGCCAGAAGACGCCAAGATATTGATGTGATTCTGCTTGCAACAGACCATGACAATACTAGACAAATAATACCACAATTGAGATTTCACAAAGCAGAAAAACTTCCCGTTTTTGCTGGATCACGGGCGTTCGCTTTTACACAAGATATTTCATTTTATAAAGATCTTGATGGATTATATTTCCTCGATATACCCATGTTAAATAACAAAGATTATTTTTCTAAGGCAACTACGGAATCCCACTATCCAAGACTCTTCGCTTTTGGTTATGATGCACTTAATTTGATTGGCTATCTACGCCAAATGGAACGCAACGAGTTTCTTGTATTTCCTGGAAGAACCGGATATCTGCGCGTCAATAACAAAGGTATAATCATTAGAAATCTAAATAAATATCGAATAAAAAATGGAAAAGTTAAGCTGGCGAAAACGGACTAAACTTGTTTACAATATTCAAAAAAAAATAGGATGATAAATTGGATAGCAGTCATTTAATCAAAGATATATTTGCGAATACAATAACTTTAGCAACCAACGTAAAAGATACTCTCTCTAATGACATTGTTGAAGTCAGTGCACTTATTTTCGAACGACTTATGAATGGTAATAAAATAATGGCTTGCGGAAATGGAGGTTCAGCGGGAGACTCTCAACATTTTGCTTCCGAGTTGGTAAATCGGTTTGAAATTGATCGAAGTGAACTAGCCGGCCTAGCCCTTACCACGGATTCTTCAACAATTACTTCAATAGCTAATGATTATGGTTATGAGGAGATCTTTTCGAAGCAAATTTCTGCTCTAGGTAAAAAAAACGACATTCTACTCGCAATAACTACGAGTGGTAATTCCAAAAATATTTATAAGGCAATTGAACAAGCTCATAAAAACGATATTACCGTTATACTTTTAACAGGCAAAAATGGTGGTAAAGCATCTACGGCTTTAAAGCATGGAGACAGGGAAATTAGGGTGCCTAGTAATAGTACAGCACGAATTCAGGAAATTCATCTTGTTGTCATCCATTGTATTTGCAGCCTAATCGAAAATAATATGGTAGAAAATAATGAATAAGTTAGTATATAAAATTTTTATTTTAATTTTTATTGTTTCATGTTCCGGAATTAATGAAGAACGGACAACAGGAACTTTTATCGAGGATTTTTCTATTGAAAGAAAAATAAAAAAGTTTATCAATAAAGATTATGAACTAGACGCACTGACTAATGTAAAAGCAACAAGCTACAATGAAGTTTTATTACTAACTGGCCAAATACCAAACGAAAGATTACGTAGGGAGATTATCAACGGCGCAAAGGAAATAACAAAAATTAAAAAGATTCATGACTTTACTATCTTAGCTGCGCCCAGCTCTATGATATCGCGGTCTAATGACAAATATTTAACAACGAAAGTTAGGACTAGAATTTTAGCCACTGCAATTTTCAAAAAAGAAAAGAATGTAAAATCGAATCGAATAAAAGTAGTGACCGATAATAGTACTGTTTTTCTTTTAGGAATTGTTAATCGTGGACAAGCTGAGATCGCTACAAAAATAGCTCGTGAAACCAGTGGAGTTCAAAAAGTGGTAACTTTATGGGAAATCAAATGAATCTTTGCGTCTTTATTTGATAATTTTAAGGTCAGGCTTCTGTCTTAACTTAGTTTTTGAGTCTTCTTTCAGAGCTTCGGTGCCAAAACTCGGTACGGCATCATCGAAATAAAATTTGATAGTGTCCGGCCACATAATCAATGCCCCTGCTGACTGCTCCTTAGCATAAATTTCCGTTATTTCTGTTATGGGAACGGTTATGCTAAATAAATTTCCTGAAAATCTAGTATCAAAGCCTATGTAATCATCATCAATTACAAAGTTTCTACACGCATCCCTTCCAATATTTAATGCAATAATTTCGGAATCTTTCAAATGTTCTGGAATCCGAACTCCTGGATCAGCTGATCTAAATTTTATGTTAGGGGTGAGCCCAACATCTTCCATCCAACTTTTTAAAGCTTTTAGAACATATGATATAGGCACAATCATCAAACTAACGTTCTCATTTCCTTTTCAAAATCAGATAAACTTGCGATAAACGTTTCTCTTTGAAACATTTTATCTGCATATTTATATATTGCTTTTGATGAACTTCCTAATTTAATATCCCAATGCCCAAGTCTCCACAATATAGTAGAAAGGCACATGTCAACCAAAGAATACTCATCAGACATAAAATATTTGTATTGCTCAAATATAGGGGCCAATGCTTGTAGGTTATCTCTTATCTGATTCTTTGCATCCAGCGCGACCTCCACTTCACTACTTTCTGCTTTTATTGACAAAGAAAACAAGTCTCGAGTAATTCGATAACGAAATTGTCTATTAGCAGCCCTTGAGACTGGGTCAACTGGCATGAGTGGGGGGTGAGGATAGCGCTCATCCAAATATTCCATGATAATTTGGGCTTGATAAAGAACTAAATCTCGGTCAACTAGAGTGAGGACTCCACCATAAGGGTTCAAAAGATCTAAGTCCTCGGGCTTGTTTCCCTCTTCAACAAAAATAATATCGGCTGTTATGTCTTTTTCTTTAAGAACTAGTCTGACACTGTGCCCCTCCAAGTCCTTTTGATCAACATATAGAGACATCGTCGATCTTCTGTTTGGGACGGATGCCATTATTTAACGTCCTCCCAAATCGCGCGCTTATTCAGATAAGCAAATATAAACAACACAAAAAGGAAAGCGATAACCCAAAAACCTAATTTGTATCTTACCAAACGAGCCGGTTCACCCACATAGACCAGGAAGGATACGAGGTCTCTGGTAAACTCTTGATACTCAATCTGACTCAGTTTTCCAGGAATGACCGTTTCAAACGTTGCATCTTCGTTTTGACCTTCTTCCGACGGCTTGATAAGTTTTTTATAACCTTCTAACTCCCATAGAACATGTGGCATGGACGTTTGAGAGAAGTAAAGATTGTTTACGCCCGTTGGTCTTTCTGACTCAGTGTAAAATCCATTGAGGAATGAAAAAAGCCAATCTGCGCCCCTTACCCTTGAAATCACGGATAGGTCAGGAGGTTGCACTCCGAACCAGCTTTTTGCATCTTCCGAGTCCATGGACACTTTAACTGTATTCCCAATTTTATCTCCTACAAACATAAAATTGGCCTTTACCAAAGATTCATCTAGCTCTAAATCTTCGGCTATCCTGTTGTACCTCATATATTGCAAAGAATGGCAGCCAGAGCAGTAGTTGAAGAAGTTTGCTGCTCCACGTTGTAAAGAAGTCTTTTTACCCAAATCAATATTTGCGTCAAGCAGCTTAACTCCACCTCCTCCTGCTCCAAAACAAGATAGGCTAAGAAAAGCTAAACTCAAACCAAAAAACCTAATGGCCATTTGTGGTTACTCTTTCTGGAACTTTTTTAGTCTTATCAAAAGAGGTGTAAATCGGCATCAACAAGAAAAATAAAAAATAAATAATAGTAAATATTTGCGCTACAATCGTTCTAGCCGGAGTTGGAGGTAAGGCACCCAAGTATCCCAAGATTAAGAAAGATAATACAAATATTCCTAACGCGGTTTTCGACATCCAACCTTTATATCTCATCGATCGTACCGGGCTTCTATCTAACCACGGTAATAAGAAAAATATCATCACAGCGAACCCCATAAATATTACGCCCCATAATTTTGCGGGAATCCAAAAAAAGTTCACTGTGTTCGCTCGTAATATTGAGTAAAAAGGAGTGAAATACCATACTGGAGCTATGTGCTCCGGAGTCTGCATTGGGTTCGCGGGAACAAAGTTGTTATGCTCTAAGAAATAACCGCCCATTTCTGGTGCGAAAAATATGACCGCTGCAAATATCATTAAGAAAACCACAATACCAACAAAATCCTTACTTGTATAATAGGGATGAAATGGAATTCCATCGAGTGGTTTACCATCAGCATCTTTATGATTTTTAATCTCTACTCCATCAGGGTTATTTGAACCGACTTCGTGAAGAGCTAAGATATGTAGAAGCACCAATCCTGCTATCGCAAAAGGAAGTGCTATTACATGCAGAGAGAAAAATCTATTCAACGTCGCATCAGACACTACATAATCCCCCATTATCAACGTCTGTAGGCTTTCGCCAACAAGGGGAATGGCCCCAAACAAGGATATTATGACTTGAGCACCCCAATAAGACATTTGACCCCAAGGCAGAATGTAACCGAAGAAGGCTTCAGCCATTAACGTTAGATATAAAAACATGCCGAGTATCCAAATCAACTCCCTTGGTTTCTTATAAGAGCCGTACATTAGTGCTCGAAACATATGTAAATAGATTACAATAAAGAAGAATGAGGCTCCGGTTGAGTGCATGTATCTAATCAACCAACCCCAATCCACATCTCGCATTATATATTCAACAGAAGAAAACGCCTCAACAGCCGACGGTTTATAATTCATTGTTAGCCAGATTCCAGTCAAGATTTGGTTAACAAACATCACCATTGAAAAAACTCCAAAGTAATACCAAATATTGAAGTTTTTGGGCGCATAATATTGAGCCATGTGGTCATTCCAAATACTCAATAAGGGGAATCTCTGGTCGACCCAGCCAACTAAACTTTTAGCATTTTTTGCGATAGTGTTCATGCACTTTCTCCATCAAGCTCACCAATTAAAATCTTGTCTTTGGATAAAAATTTGTAGGGCGGAACCGGCATATTTGCTGGAGCGGGAACTCCTGCATATACACGACCTGCCAAATCAAATTTCGAACCATGACAAGGGCAATAGAATCCCCCTTTCCAATCTGCTCCCATAGCTTTGTTATCCATTCCTGGAAAAAAATTCGGAGAACAACCCAAATGAGTACAAATCCCAACAAGAACTAAGAACTCCGAGTCCTTGGACCTCCAGGCATTTTTCGCAAATTCAGGCTGATCTGAAGCATTAGATTCAGGATCTTGGAGAGTTTTATTGTCAAAGGACGATAATGCATCGATTTGTTCAGTTGTTCTTCGGACAATCCAGACTGGCTTACCTCGCCATTGAACTATTATCCTTTGACCAGGCTCTATCCCATTTAGATTTGCTTCAACGGGCGCACCTATGGCTTTTGCTTTCGCACTAGGTTTAAAAGCGGACAAAAAAGGAATGGCTGCAAAACTGGCCCCAACGCCCCCCAAGACCAGCGTTGCACCTGATAGAAACTCTCTCCGAGCCTTATCGGTTGGATTTTTATTCATTTTTAACAAATGCTCCTAATGTTCATTATTTTGGAAGAAGGGCAGATCTTTCAATCAAAAAATTTGGTAAAATGCGTCCATCATAAGCCAATTTACTAATAATATTGTATACTATTTTTTGGGCGGTTATCTAGGGCATACAGACCTTATACGGTTAGCTAGGCCATACGGACTAGGTTTTCAAAAATTACCGTGCCCGATATCTAAGATTGACTCTTCGTAATTATTTTCGAGATTATCCTAATGAATTCACGATTTTCGGCCTCTGAACCCACTGTTATGCGTAAACAACCGTTAAGTAACTGGTGTTGGCCACTCACATTCTTAACTAACACACCGGATTCTAATAACTGGGAGAAGATGATTTCCGCGTTATAATTTTGAAAATCAACCAAAATAAAGTTTGCCTCACTAGGGTATACTCTTATCCCTTCAAATTTACTAAGTTCATCAATT
>MDTC01132330.1_pt1 | contig 16854 bp, 13 predicted proteins | sample 811181 | NCBI WGS metagenome assembly MDTC01 (sample SAMN05326644, study PRJNA326480) | marine metagenome | isolation source: seawater | place: Pacific Ocean: North | collected 2011 | reverse complement strand
GGTGACCGGTGTCCGGTGTCCGGTGTCCGGTGACCGGTGTCCGGTGTCCGGTGACCGGTGTCCGGTGTCCGGTGTCCGGTGTCCGGTGTCCGGTGTCCGGTGACGACGCGTAGCCGGCGGCCCCGCGAGGGCACGCGGACACTCCCCGCGAGGACGGGGACACGCGGCGCCGCGTGGATCGCGGGATCGTGGCAGACGACGTGAACGAGGCCCGCTCCCCCCTCCGTCCGATCTCCGGTCCTCCGCTCCTCCGCGGTGAAGACAGTCGTGCGAACCCCTACCTCGCTCACTGTGCCCACCTCGGTGCCTCTGCGCCTCTGTGCCGAGTACCGCTCCGAGCCGCCGCGAACCCACCGGCCCCGCCCCCTACGGCACCGTCTCGTTCTCCACGCTCATCAGGTACCTGCCCGGCCCGGCGATCAGGTCCTCGTCGCCGTCGCCGTCGAGGTCGACCAGTGCGGCGGGTCGGCCGGCGAGCTCGATGACGGTCGCGCCGAGGGCGGCGAAGGGCTGGGCGTTGCCGCCGGTGAGGGGGCCGTGCACGATCAGCAGGTCGCCGTCGCCGTAGGGGGGCGCCCAGGCGAGGTCGTGGTCGCCGTCGCCGTCCAGGTCGCGCAGGGCGACGAGGCGGACCGCGCCGGTGCCGGTCACGCTCCACTCGGCGTCCGCCACGGTCAGCGCCCCGCTGTCGAGGCCGTCGTACACCGCGCTTCCGAAGGCGATCTCGGGGTCTGGGTCCGCGTCCAGCTCGCCGACGCCGGGCGCACTGCTGGGGTCGTAGCCGCCGGGGTCGATGCGCATGAGCGCGTCGCTCGCCGTGAGGTCGCCCATGGCCGAGCCGCCCTCGAAGATCCGCATCGGACCGGACTTGTAGGTCGTGTGTACCAGCAGGTCCGCGTACCCGTCGTCGTTGACGTCACCCAGGGCCAGGTGGCGGGCGTCCTCCAGGCTCGCGCTGCCGACGGACAGCTCCGCCGCTCCCACCTCGCCCTCGGCGTCGACCACGCTGGCGACCACGACCGCGATGGCGTCGTCGAACGGGATGTCCGTCGGCAGGGCCAGGTCGTCGACCCCGTCCCCGTCCACGTCGCCGCCCGTGCCGACGTCCCACGCGTACGCCCCGGTCACCCAGAGCGCGCCGTCCGACACCGGGCCGGACGCGGTGGGTGGGGAGGTCCAGATCCGAACGCCGCCGCTGCGGTCCATCCAGGGCAGCACGAGCTCGGCGCGGCCGTCACCGGTCAGGTCGCCGGCGGAGACCGCTGGGATCGCGCGGGTGTCGGCGCCACCGCTGAGCGTCAGGATCGGCGTGGCTGGCGAACCCAGCAGGTCGGCCCCGGAGAACACCGCGCGGTCGCCGGACCGGGTCCACGCGATCACGTCAGGGAGGCCGTCTCCATCCAGATCGTGGACCGCGGCGGGCAGCTCGGACACCACGGTCGTCGTGTGCTCGACGGCGTCTGTGTCGGCGCGGGCGACCACGTCGATCACCCCGTCACAGTCGTCGTCCCGGCCGTTCCAGCGCTCCGCGGCGCTCGGGTTGACGTCCGGATCGGTGTCGTCGCAGTCGCCGAGCCGCGGGCTGTACCCGTCGCCATCGAGGTCGTCGTCCAGGGCGGGGCAGGGCTCGTTCTCGAGCCCGGGCGTGCCCCGATCCCCCGTGCCGAAGACGCTCGTCGCGGGGCACCACCCGCTCGGCTCCCCGGGATCGGTCGCGTCGGGATCCAGCTGGATCGCCACCCCGACCGTCGTGCTCGCCGGGCGCGCCTCGTGGACCCGCAGGCCGCCGGCCCACACCGCGATGTCCCCCGGACCGGCCACCTCGCCGTCGAGCGCGCCGCCGACCACGACCCCCTTGGCCTCGAGCGCCGCCCGGTCCAGCGCCAGCACGGTCCGCGCGCCAGCCGGCAGCGGGTCGGACCCGACCACCACGACCTCGGACGCGCCGATCTGAACCGTCCAGTTCTCCAGGTTCAAAGAGCCGTCTGTTCGGTTCAGCACCTCGATCCAGAGCCCGTGCTCGAGCCCGCCCGACGGTCGCGCGTGCACCTCCGTGACCCACACGTCGTCCACGGCCAGGGCGTTCTCGTCGATGACCCCGTCGCAGTCCTGATCGACCCCGTCCGTGACCTCTTCGGCGCCGGGGTGCACGTCCGGGTCGCGGTCGTCGCAGTCCTCCCCGTCGACCTCGATCGCATCGACGCCGTCGCCGTCCTGGTCCGGGTCCACCGTGCCGGCCAGCGCCACCCGCTCGTCGAGGTCGGCGGCGAGCACCTGCACCGTGGCGGCGTCCGCCGCGTAGTCGTCCGGGGTGTAGGTGACGACGAGCTCGGCCGTGCCGTCGCCGGGGACCTCCGCGCTCGCGCTCGCGATGGTGAACGCCGGGCTGCCCACCAGCGCGATCTCCACCGAGATCGCGTCGGGGCACGGGTTCGTCAGCGTGCCGACCAGCGGGGACGCCTCACCGAGCGCGGCGTCCGCGACCTCCACCCGGTCGAACGCCACGACCAGCGCCTCGGTGCACGTTGGCGGATCGACGTCGGTGTCCGTGTCCACGTCAGCACAGGCGGCGGTGAGGGCGAGGATCGGGACGAGGGGGATGCGCACAGTCACACTCCGGCGGTTCGGGCGTACCTACGCACATGCGACACCTGCTGTTACCGCTGATCCTCGCAGCCTGCGCTCCCGCCGGCGACACCGACGTCATCGACGAGGATGCCGACGGCAGCCCCGCGGACGTCGACTGCGACGACGCCGATCCCGACATCCACCCCGGCGCCGACGAGGTCTGTGACGGCGTCGATCAGGACTGCGACGGGCAGATCGACGAGGAGGCCCTCGACGCCCAGGAGTCCTGGGCGGACGCCGACGGGGACGGCTTCGGCGCGGGTGACGGGGTCACGAGCTGCGAGCCCCCCTTGGGCTACGTCGCCGATGACACGGACTGTGACGACACCAACGCCGAGGTCCACCCCGGCGCCGACGAGCTGTGCGATCCCCTGGACCGCGACTGCGACGGCTCACCGACAGACGGGGCCCTCGACACGCGGACCGTCTACGTCGACGCCGACGGGGACGGCTCGCCGGGCACCGAGGGGGGCGCCGAGTGCGCGCTGCCGCCGGACGGGTCGTGGGAGCCGCTGGACTGTGACGACGCCGACCCTGACGTGCACCCCGGCGCCGAGGAGATCTGCGACCTCGTCGACCAGGACTGCGATGGGGGCCTCGGCTTCCCGATCGTGGTCGGCGTGCACGAAGCCAGCGTGCAGGAGGCGGTCGACGCGGCCTGGGACGGGGACTCGGTCTGCATTCCAGACGGGGTGTGGGACCCGTTCACCCTGACGTCCCGGCGGATCACCGTGGTCGGCGGGCCGGGACACGAGATCGACGTGCGGGGAGGGCCGGTCCGCATCCTGGGCGGCGCGGTCACCGTCGAGGGGCTGACCGTCGCTGACGTGACGACCCAGGGCCTGCTCGTCCGTGGCGGGGAGCACACGCTCCGCGATCTGCACGTCTCCGGCGGCGACATCGGCTCGGGTGAGCAGGTCGGCGCCGTGCGGATCGAGAGCGCGGTCGTCGAGGTCGCTGGCTTGAAGATCGACCGGGTCGCCGTCGGCAACGAGCAGGCGGGGACCTTGTTCGAGGCCTCCCTCTCCGACGTGGTCCTCCGCGATCTGGACGTCTCCAAGGTGACGGTCAACGTGAGCGTCCGACCGGGAGCGCTGATCCACGGCACGCGGTCGACGGTCGAGGGGGAGCGGTGGCGGGTCGAGGGGGTGTCGGCGGCGGATCTCCTGTGGGGGATCGCCGGGTTCGACGCGTCGACCGCCAGGATCTCGGACTACCAGGTCCGGGACACCAGCGGCGGGATCAGCGGTCGGCTGGTGTTCGCTTCCGACAGCGACATCACGCTCGAGGACGCGCTGCTTGCCGGGGGCCGGGGCGACGCATTTGGTGGGGCTGTCAACCTGAACTCTGGCACCCTCGACGTCACCCGCCTGCGCATCGTCGACAACGATGTGCTCACCACCGAGTGGTTCTATCTGGTCCACGATGTCCGCGACGCGAGCCTGCAGAACGTGATCGTCGCCGGCAACACGGCGCCGCGCTGGATGTTTCACGTCGACGGGGGCGACACCCAGCACCTTGAGCTCTCCAACGCCACCCTGCTCGACCACGACACGCAGATCGTCGCCCACTACGGCGGGACGTCGGTCCTCACCAACGTGCTGTCGCGCCAGTACTCCGAGCCCGTCTGGGGCATCCGCGGCGACGGCGGCCTCACCTCCACCATCCGCTACAGCATCATGCCCAACGCCATCCTCCGCTCGTACTACTTGTTCGAGTACGTCGAAGACCTCGAGGTCACCTTCGAGTCCACCTCCGAGCCTCTCGCCGAGGACTGGGACCTGCACCCGATCGCCGGCAGCCCGACCGAGGACGCCGGCGACCCCGAGATCCTCGACCCCGACGGCACCCGCTCGGACATCGGCGCGTACGGCGGCCCCGGAGCGGCGGGCTGGTAGCCGAGGATCGGCGGATCAGGCAGGTTCTTCCTCGGGAGCACCCTGGCCGACCTCGCCGGTGCGAGCGACCGCGAACCGGGTCGTGAGCGGACCGGCGAGCTCGAAGAGGATCGTGCCGGCGACGACGATCGGCAGGATCTGCGGGGCGAGGTCGGGGAAGCGATCGGCGACCAGCAGGGCCAGGCCCAGGGCGACGCCGGCCTGGGGCAGCAGGGCCAGGCCGATCCAGCGGCGCACCAGGGGCGGGGAGCCGGCGAGGCTGCCGCCGAGCAGGCCGCCGACGATGCGCCCGGCGAAGCGCAGGGCGACGAAGGCGAGCAGGCCGATGCCGACGGTGCCGAGGGCGGAGAAGTCGAGCGAGGCGCCGGCGAGCACGAAGAAGGCGACCAGGAAGGGGCGGTCGAGGTGCTCGATGGCGTCGAAGGGGCGCTCGTGGTGGCTGGCGAGGTTGGCGACGACGGCGCCCATGACGACCGCGGCGAGCAGGTAGGAGACCTCGAACCAGCGCGCGAGGCCGCCGCAGAGGAGCACGAAGCCGAGCGCTTCGAGGCGGGTGGGCTCTCCGGGGGAGAGCCGCCCGGTCAGCAGCGCCATCGGAGCGCCCAGCAACAGGCCGAGCAGCACCCCGCCGCCCGCCTCCCACAGGCCGATGTAGAGCCCGCTCCAGACGCTGTCTCCGCCGATGACGAGGGTGGCGCCAGCCGTGGCGATCGAGAACAGGAGCAGACCCCAGACATCGTCGACCGCGACCACGCCGAGGAGCAGCTTGCTGAATGGTCCGTCCGCGCGGGCCTCGTCGAGCACCGAGACCGTGGTGGCAGGGTCGGTGGCGGTGGCGACCGCACCCAGCAGCAGCGCCGGGGCCAACCCGAGGCCCACCGCCCACAGCCCGCCAGTGACGAGCACGAAGGTGGCGGCGGTGACGACCAGCGAGACGACGAGCACCGCCGCGCCGCGCTGGCGCAGGCTCTGCAGGGTGAAGTGGTGGCCGAGCAGGAAGCCGATCATGGTCAGCGCGACCGTCGAGAGGATCGGCATCCAGGTCTCGGCCTGGGCGGGCAGGAGCGAGAGCCCGCTCGGTCCGGCGAGGACTCCGAGGATGACGAGCAGGGTGACGCCCGGCACGCGGGTCCGGCGCCCCAGCCACTCCGCCCCCAGCCCCGCCAGCAACAGCCCGCCGAGGGCGACCAGGGTCAGGGCCAACTCGTGCTCGGTCATGGGCGTGGAACCTGCCTCAGTGCAGCGCGTCGAGGGTGAAGGCGGGCATCGTGTCGTACGCGTTCTGCACTGGCGTGTCCCACACCTCGGCGGGCAGCACGCCCACCGGGCTCGCCGTGATGCTCACCGTGTCCTTCGAGCGGTACAGTCCCTTCAGCCGCCGGGCGGTCGACGCGTTGGAGTAGGGCAGGAACGCGATCAGCAGGGGGCCCGGGTGGTTGCGGCCGGGGCTGTCGTAGTCGTGGTCGGGCTGCAGCCGGAAGAGCACGCCGTGCCAGGTGGAGCCGCCCTCGGCGTCGGTCGCGGTGTAGGGCGCGAACGCGGCGCCGCCCGGCAGTGCGGCCGTGCGGTCTGGCTGGGGGTAGGCCCAGTCGTGCATGACCAGGCCGGTGATGCGGACCGTGCCGGTGGGCAGCTCGGCGGGCTCGTCGACGGCGACGAGGTCGACACCGGAGACGCTCGGGTGGGTGGAGAGCAGGCCGCAGCCGCCGAGCAGGGCCACGAGGAGGAGCCGGGTGCGCATGCCGCGAGCCTACTCCCGGGCCCCCTCCGGGTCGAGTCCGCGGCGTCGGCGGTCGGTGGGGCGCCAGACCTCGACCGGGTCCTTGGGCCACACCGGCTCCTCGAACTCGATGGCGCGCAGCCCGGCGTCGAAGTCGGTGATGCCCTCGGTCTTGGCGTAGATGGTCTTGCGGTTGTGCAGCGCGAAGTAGAGCCGGAAGGGGAAGAGGCTCTTGACCACGACCACGTCGGCCTTCCAGGGCGACAGGCCCAGCTGGGTGTAGAAGCGGGGCTGCATGACCATGGCCGCCCCCTCGGTGAGCACCAGGGAGAGCTTGCCGACCTGCACCACGACCAGGCGGCCGAAGGCGGAGATCTCGTGGGTGCTGGTCAGGGTGCCCTCGATGCGGACCGGGGCGTTGCGCTCGGGGTCGAGGCGACCGCCCACCTCGAGGTCGACCGGGGCGCCGGGCTGCAGGCCGTGCAGCGCCTCCACCGCGACCGGATCGCGCAGGGGGAGCAGCACGTCGAGGTCGGAACCCTCCTCGAGAAACGCAAGGAGCAAGGCGGTGTTCTCGCCGGTCCCGCCGGCGCCCACCATGTCGGACGCGTCCGACATGCAGACCGTGCCCAGCTTGCGGCGCAGGCGCGCGTCCCGGGCCTGCTGGATGGCCTCGCTGGCACTGGGGAACTCGGGGGGCTGCTGGTGGCGCACCGCCCAGGCCTTGTCGGCGAGCTCCTCCGCGAGCCGGTCGGCAAGCTCGGGGTCGCCGTCGGTGATGACGTGGGTCGCCCAGCCCAGCTCGGGATCGTCGAGCCACAGGTGGCAGTTGAACAGGCTCATGTAGAGCACCCGCGGGTCGCGCTCCATCTTGCGCATCCAGCGGTAGATCGGGCGCATCGGCTGCAGGAAGTCCATGGTCGTGCCCCCGCCCAGCACGAGCGGCAGGGTGCGCCACGTCGTGACCGGCTTCACCTGGCCCGTGACCGTGCGGCACAGCACCTCACCGGCGCGCCGACCCACCCGCCGGTGGTCGCGGTGGGGGTTGGTGCGGTAGGCGAAGATCAAGGTGTTCCCGTCGGTCTTGCGCACGGTCAGGTTGGCGTGCAGGTCCATGCTGACCGCCAGCGGCACGTCCGGGCCGACCAGCGCGCGCACGTCCTCGAGCAGCCGTCCCTCGGGGTCGTCGAGGCCGCGCACGCACAGGCCGCCGTGGATGGCGAGGAACACCCCGTCGAGCCCGTCGCCGTCGAGCTGCTCCTGCAGACCGGCCAGGAGCTGCTCCCGGAAGTGCTCGAACGCGTCCCGGGCGAGGGGGCCGCCGGTGATCGCCCACGCGCCGAAGAGGGGCACCAGCTCGATGCCGCCGTGGTCCTGCACCGCCTGCACGAAGCCCGACAGCTCGGCGTTCTTCACGAAGCCGTCGACCTCGCGCTCGCCGCGCTGGCAGCGGCGGAGCAGCTCCTCGCCGTGCACGTAGTGGGCGCGCTCGAAGTCCTCCAGGGTCGAGGTGACCGGGGAGAGCGCGTTCGATTCCTGCTGGATGCGGGCGAAGGCCAGGCGCGGCATCGGGACTCCGGGACGGGACCTGCGTGTCGCCCGAAAGGCGGGCCGGTGCAACCCATCGTCGCAGGTTGCGTGAGGGTGGGCATCATCGGGGAGTGTGCGATCTTCCCCGTCGACCGGCGTTCTCCACCGTGTCTACACTCGGTCCATGCGCGCCCGCCCACTCGTCGACATCGAAGTCCAAGCCCCGCCGGACGAGGTCCTCGACCGCTTCCGGCAGTGCCTCGACACCGGCATGTGCACCTGCGAGGGCAGCGTCGGCAACAAGGAGCTGTCGCTGGTGCTCGCCGGCGAGGCCCGCCACGTCTTCAGCCCGTGGGTCTCGCTCGAGGCGCACACCTGGAAGGGCGGCACCCGCCTGCGCGGCCACTTCGGCCCGCACCCGAACCTGTGGACGCTGTTCGTCTTCATCTACGCCACCTGGGTGGTGGTGTTCATCGTCGGGTCCGTGCTCGGCTACGTGCAGTTCGTCATGGGGGAGAGCCCGTGGGGGCTGTGGGTCGCCATCGGCGCGGGCTTCGCGCAGGCCATCGCCTGTGGCGTGGACCTGGTCGGGCGCTCGTTCGGGCGCAGGCAGATGGACATCCTGCGCACCTTCATCGGCTCGACCCTGCCCGAGGCCCAGGAAGTGCCCGCGGACGCGCCCCTGCCGCACCAGGTGGACGACCTGCAGGACGCCGCCGCGCACGGGTGAGCCCTCACCGCGAGTCCCAGCCGCGCCGCGCCTCGGGGTCGTCCTTGTACACGGGCTTCGGCTTGAAGCGGAAGCGGCCTCCGAAGCGGATCATCGCGCCCTGGTAGACGTCGGTGTTGCCGGGGGCGGGCAGCGCGGTCACCGCGAGCTCGCCGGCGAGGAAGAGGTCGTCGTTGAGCGGGGTCCGAGCCTGGGCTGCGCCCGTGAACTGGGTGCCTCCGCTGGGGTGGATCACCGCGAGCCCGCCGACGCCGAGGCGCCACCCCTCCCGTCCCAGGGTGGTGGCGAAGCCCAGCTGCATGCCCGGCAGGGCCCTGACGACGGTCCGCTCGTTGCTGACTTCGGTCCACAGGTTGGCGCTGGGGCCCGCGATGAGGGCCGCGGCGACGGGGGATCGCTCACCGTCCAGGCGCACTCGGAACAGCCCGCGTGCCAGCACGCCCTGCAGGTTGGTGTCGGTGCCGAAGCCCCCGGCGAACGCGACCCGCTCGGACAGGGCGAAGTCCCCCTGGGCGAACACGCCGGTGAGCTTGTCGGTGCCGGCCACGACCCCCGCGGAGAGCTCGGCGTGGTGCTCCGCCGGAACCATCGCGTCCACGCCGAGGATCGGCGCGGCCAGGGGCGTGCACGCGCCGAGAGCCAGGACCGACGTGATGGCGGTGACGCGGTGCACGCTCCCCCCTCCCGAACGGTCTGTGGGTCTCAGTCCTGCTCGTCCAGCGAGATCGTCTTCTCGACCAGCTCTGGGTCGGCCAGGATGTCTGCTTCATCGAACAGGATCGGCCGCAGCTGACCGCTGCCGTGCAGCGCCGCCTGGTCGTTGGCGTGGGGGGAGTCGGGGTCGGCGGAGTTGCTGTAGACCAGCACGCCGCGGCCGCTGGGGCCGTCCTCGTCCCAGGTGAGCACGCTGACCCAGGAGTCGCCGCCGGAGATCGGGTACTCGCCGTCGACGGTCAGCTCGCTCACCTCGTTGTGCCACTCTGCGCGGGGGGTGTGCTCCCTCGGCAGCAGGGTCGAGTTGGAGGTGCGCCAGTCGGCGATGAGCAGGCTGCCTTCGAGCTCCTTGCCGCCCGGGCACGGGGTGCGCTCGCCGAACTTCTCCCGGTACTGCAGGTCGCCGAGCCTCGCGTCGAGCGCGACGCCGACGTCCTCGAGGGTCAGCACCGCCTTGCCCAGGGCGACGACGATGGGATCGGGGCCCTCGCCGTTGTGCTCCGCCAGCACAGACGGCGTCGTGATGGGGTTGCTGGGATCGAAGTCGTCGGCGAAGACCTTGCCCTTCTGGTCGAAGTCGCCCGCGTGCACGAAGGTCGACAGGTAGCCGAGCTCGAACTGGCCGGACGCGATCCACTCGCGGAAGAGGTGGGCGCCGCGGGCGTCGACGCGCAGGCTGCCGTCCCAGGCATCGAGCACGGCGCAGGCCTCGGTCAGATCGACGACCCGATCCTCGCCCTTGTGGCGCACGGTGACCGAGCCGGCGGCCTCGCAGCGGGCGACCAGCGGGTCCTTGAGCACGTCGGCGTGGTGGGCCGGGTAGGACAGGATCGCCGCCTCCAGCTCGGCCGCGTCGAAGGTGCCGTCGGGACCGGGATCGGCGTCCGGGTCGAGCCCGGCGAGCAGGCGCTGGCCCATCTTGGTGCGGCCCTGCCGGGGCACGTCGACCTCGCCGTAGATGGGCGGGTAGCCGGTGAGCGGCTGCTCGTGGTTGGCCAGCCAGAAGTTCTCGTTGGAGTTGGTGACGAACGTCTGGTTTCGCAGGCGCGGGTAGTCGGCGGCGGGCACGGCGTAGGGGATGGCGGTGCCCTCGTCGACCCAGCGGTTGCCGGGGTCTCCGCCGTCCATCACCCACGCGCCCTGGTTGCGGAACTGGCGCACCAGGAAGTCGCTGTCCACGAGGTCGAGGAAGGCCTGGAAGGCGTCGTCGGTGAGGTTGGGTGCCGCCGCAGAGTCGGCGTAGTACGCCTCTCCTTCGCGGCTGGCGGCGATGGTGTGCACCCAGGGGATGCCCTGGCGGGACTGGGCCGCCTCCAGCTCGTCCAGGGACGTCGCCCGGTTCATGCCCCACCACGCGGGGATCATCTCGGTGTTGCCGAGGTTGATGTCCTGGTAGGTGAAGCCGAGCGACGGGGTCCAGCCGACGATGGGCGCGTCGAGCATGGGGCCGTAGACGGTGTGGTAGGTGGTCTGCTCGTAGGTCTTCAGGCTGCCGTCCTCCTGCAGGACCTCGATGCTGACGATCTCCTCGTCCATCGCGCGCCAGGCGCCGTCGTAGCGGTACCGGGTGGGGTTCGTGGAGTCGAGCTCGAGCTGGTAGATGATGAAGCGCGGCGTGGTCGAGACGGTGTGGGTCCAGGCGACGTCGCGGTTGAAGCCCATGTTGACCAGGGGCACGCCGGTCAGCGCGACCCCGTACACGTCGAGCTCCCCGGGGATGGTCTGGTGCAGCTCCCACCAGCGGCGCTCGCCCTCGGCCTCGAAGTGGGAGTTGGAGACGACCATGCCGCGGCCGGACGTGGTGAGATCCCCGCCCAGCGCGAGGCCGTTGCTGCCGCCGTCGGGGCGGATGGCCTGCTGCAGGTCCTCGAGGGTGGGGGGCGGCAGGCGGCGGTTCTGGCCCGGCGGGGTGGCGGTCGCGATGAAGTCGATGAGGTTGAAGCCGGAGCCGAATTGGCCAAGATGCAGGTAGAACGCCAGCAGGTCGATGTGGGTGATCGGCTTGACCCACTCGGCGTTGCGGCACGGGGCGGGCAGTCCGGCGGGGCCGACGTCGGCCAGGTACTGGTTGTAGCCGGCGGTGTAGCCGACCAGCGCCCCGCGCAGCTCCTCGTCGAGGTCGAACCAGCGGGCCTCGGCGTCCTGCATCACCCCGATGACCTTCCAGGCGATGTCGCTGTTGAGGTGCTCGTCCTCGGCGCCGCGGCCGAAGTAGCGGGCGCGCTCGCTGCGGACCTTGACCATCTGATCGGCCAGGGTGCAGACGTGGTCCTCGGCGAAGGCGTACCCGGTGCCATACGCGAGGCTGGCGGCGTCGTCGGCGACGATGTGGGGGATGCCGTAGGCAGTGCGCCGGATGGTGGCCTCGTAGGGGCCGACGACGACGTCGAAGGGGTCGTCGATGCCGCTGTCGGGGCCGGCACAGGCGGACAGGGCGACGAGCACGCACAGCGCGGGGAGCGCGGGGCGCGTGGAGTGGCGGATCATGAGGCTGCTCCTGGTTCCCACCGACGGCGAGTGGGTCTCTTGCAGGGCCAGGATAGCCGAGGTGGGGCGTCAGTCGCCCGCTTCTTCCGGTGCGGTGCCGAAGCGGGCGGTCCGGCCGTCTCGGCGCAGGTAGACGTCGCCGCCGATGCGCAAGGTCACCCCGGGCGTGAAGCTGGTCCCCTCGCCGAAGTAGCGCAGCACCCCTCCCTCTGCGGCCAGGTAGATCTGCTCGCTCATGTAGACCCGGCCGTTCGCCACCATGACGAAGTGGGTCGCGCTGCGGTTGCCCGACGGCAGGTACCAGGCGTCGCCCACCACGAAGGCCGCGCCGAGTCGCCAGCGCTCGATCGGGACCGTCACCACCGCGCCGAGCCGGCCTCCCAGGGCGGTGTTCAGCTCGGGCTCGAAGACGCCGTCGCCATCCCCGTCGACGTGGCCGACCCAGGTGCTCAGGCTGGGGCCGGCGAGCACCGCGACCGCGACCGGCGACCCGTCGTCGGTCACCCGGACCCGCGTGGTCAGGCGCGTCAACGAGCTCGGGTTGTCGGAGGTCTCGATGCCGAAGGAGCCGTGCAGCGCGACGCGCTCGGAGAAGGCCACGTCCGCCTGGGCGCCCGTGCCGACGATGCCGCCGCCGTCGACGAGCGCACCGCCGCTCACGTCGACATGGTCCGCGGGCGGCGTCAGCGCGTCGACCCCTGGGCCGAGGGTCGTGACAGGCACACACCCGGCGAACACGGCGACGAAGCGCAGGCTCACGGGAACACGTGGACCGAGATGCTGCTGCGCATGGAGCCCGCCCAGCTGGTGGCGTTGGTGACGGTGGGCTCGGTCTGGGGAGGCAGCAGGTCCCAGGTGCGCGTGGTGTAGAGGATCGGCTGGTGCAGCCCGCCAGCGACGAGCACGCCCGGCGCGACCCAGCGCTCGACCGCGACTCCGAGGCGCACGCCAAACGTGGTCTCGCGGCGCTCCGCCTCGGTCTCGATCTCGACCCAGGGGGAATAGTCGTTGCGTGAGGTCACCCGCTGGCCCTCGACCCCCAGCACAAGCGGCACGTCGGTCCGGGCGTTGGCCCACAGTCGGTGGCGCAGGGCCAGCCCGCCGCGCACGGCGAAGGTGCTGTAGTTGGTCTCGACCGCCGCGGTCTCGATGACCTGGGTCGACAGTCCGATGCCCGCCGCGGGCTGCAGGGTCGTGCGGTCCGACAAGCGCACCCGCAGGCTGCCCTCGACCGCGAAGCTGGGCACGAACACGCCGGCCCCGAGCCCCAGGGACACGCCCTCCGGCCGCAGGGGGTCGACCTCCTCGGCCGGCGAATCTTCCGCCTCCGAGGCCAGCGCTTCGTCCGCCTCCGAGGCCGGTTCAACCTCTTCTTCCGCCCAGGCGACGCCCGTCCAGAGGACCACGAGCAGACCCAGCATCACCCCACCTCCCGGCCGGAGTGTACTGATGGGGACGGGGTTCGCCAGCGCGATCGCCGGGGGACGTCGGGGAGCGGATCAGCCCAGCATCCCCTGCGTCCGCGCCAGCGCCACCCGGGCCTCGCCGGCTGCTCCGGTCATGAGCGCGTCGGCGATGCTGACGACGCTGCGGGCTTGCAGGGGCTCGAGGTCGGTGCCGGCGGCCCAGGCGTTGAAGCCGCCCATGGCCGGGCCGCACCAGATCTGGAAGTCGCGCTTGCGGTCGTCATCGCCGATTCGGGCCCAGCGGCTGGTCATGCCCAGGTACCAGCGGAACGTCAGCGCCATCTTGTGCCGCGGCTCCTTCTCGGCGCGGGCGACCTGGGCGGGATCGCGCTCCTGCCAGTAGTCGCGGGTGCCCTCCCAGACCTCGGCGAGGGGGCGCTTGAAGATCTGCTTCTCCAGCTTCGAGCGCACGTTTGCCGGGATGTCGTCCATGGAGGGGTGGGCCTTGTACAGGTCGTAGAGCTGCTGGGCGCGGCGGGCGTACATGGAGCCGCGGGACAGCACCTGGACCTTGGCCCCCAGCTCGAACATGTCGGGGGCGGGGCCGCTGGCGACGTCGGTGTAGGCGGCCTCGGCGAGCATGGCCCGGGTGAGGTCCGACGTGCCCGCCTCCTTCGCTGCCTGGTTGACCGAGCCGGTGAGCACGTAGTCGGCGCCCATGGCGAAGGCGGCCCAGATGGAGCGCGGGGTGCCCAGGCCGCCCGCCGCGCCCACGCGCAGCTCGACCGGGTAGTTCTCCTCGTCCTGCACGCGATCGCGGAGGTCCTGCAGGATGGGCAGGAGCACGACCAGCGGGCGGTGGTCGGTGTGGCCGCCGCTGTCGGCCTCCGCGGTGATGTCGCACGCGGTGGGCAGCCCGGCGGCCAGCTCGGCCTGCTCGGCGGTGATGCCGCCCTTGGCGACCAGCTCGTCGAGGAGCGACTTCGGGGGTGGGCGCAGGAACTTCTCGGCGACCTCGGGGCGGCTGACCTTGGCGAGCACGTGGTGGCGCGCGACGAGGGTGCCGTCGGCGGCGCGGGAGAGGCCCGAGGCCCGGTAGCGCACGACCGCGGGGGAGAGGTCCATGTAGGCGGACGCGCTGACCCGGGTGACGCCGAACTCGAGATAGAGATCGACGGTCTGCTCTTCGACCGCGGGCTCGGCCGGGTTGTGCAGCAGGTTGCAGCCCCAGTTCTGGCGATCGCCCAGGCGCTCGGCCATGCGGGCGACGTTGTCGCGCACGGCGGGCAGGGGCAGGCCACCCGCGCCGAAGAAGCCGAGCAGGTCGGCCTCGGCCATGGCGATCACCAGGTCTGCGCTGGCGATGCCGCCGGCCATGGCACCGGCGACGTAGGCCATGCGGGTGTGGTGGGTCGCGCAGAAGGAGGCGCTGCCCAGGGTGCCGGGCGCGATCGCGGGGACCTGTCCGACGAGGGGGCGCTCGCCCAGGCCGCGGCCGTGCCAGCCCCGGCTGTACCAGACCGTGCGGTCGAGCTCGTCCTTGACGGCGTAGAGCGCGAGGTGGGGGTGCTTGCGCAGGGCACCCGCCGGGTCGACCACCCGCGAGGGCGGGGAGGGCCGGAAGGCGGCCTCGCCCTGGATCGGCGAGGGAGGCGGGATCTCGATGGGCTCGTCGACCAGGGTCGCGCCGTCGTGGCGCACGACCAGTCGAGCGCCGGAGCCCCGTCGGGTGGCCTCGATCTCGAGGGGGCCGTCGGCGAGGGTGACGCCGTGCACGCGGGCGTCGCGGAGGACCTCGACCAGGGGACCGCGACCGTGGGACTCGTAGCTGGCCTCGAGGCCGCCGCCCTCGCCGAGCTGGAGCTCGGGCTCGCCGTCGTGGGGGACGATGCGCACGGCGCCAGCACCGTAGGCGTCGAGGGTCTGGAGGTGGGATGCGATGGACATGCCGGACTCCGAGGTGGTCGGCGAGCCTAGCGCAGTGCTCGGCTCTGGCCAGCCCGGGCGGGTCCGCAGAGCGTCAGGGTCGGCCAGCACCCGGACCCCGCGGCTCGGGGAACTGGTGGAACACCCGGGCCCGATCCGCCTCGTCGACCGGCCAGGTCTCGCCGGAGGGCAGGGTCTTGGTCGTGACCTGGTGGCTCGACCAGAATGCAGCTGCTTCCTGCCTCGGCGGCGGCCGGTGTGGGGGCAGCAGCCAGGTGCCGTCGTAGGCGGGGGTGCAGTCGTCGGGGATCGGGCCCGCTGGGGGACGGTCGGGGCGGAGTGCCCCGTGGTGGGTGAAGCAGACGTCGCGCAGGGCGGCGAGGGCGGCGCGGGAGACCTCGTGGTGGGGGTCGTCGCGGTACATGCGGCGCAGGATGGGCAGGCCGGCGGGATCGCCCCAGCGACCCAGGCGGAGCGCCACCTGATCCCGGACCCGGGGTGCTTGGTCGGACGCGGCCTTGCCCAGGTCGTCGAGCCGTGCCTGGACGCGATCGTCGGGCAGGAGCTGGATGGCCGTGACCCGCTGGTCCGCGCTGTCCGCGGTCAGGAAGTCGGGCGGCTGCGGGGTGGTGGTGCAGCCGGCGAGCGCGACGAGGGCGAGGGCCGAGCGCACATCAGCTCCGGGGGCGAGCGTCGATGCGGGTGCGGATCTCGCCGTGGACGAGGTCCTTGACGCGGTCCATGCCCAGGAAGCTGTGGGGGAAGCCCAGCGAGACGCGGCTGACCTCGTCCAGGCGAGCCAGGTGGTCCTCGGAGAGCGTGAGCTCGAGCCCGCCCAGGGTGTCCTGCAGCTGGCTGACCTTGCGCGCGCCGACCAGGGGGATGGTGCGGTAGCCGCGGGAGCGGACCCAGGCGATGGCCACCTGGGCGCTGCTCGCTCCCAGCTCGTCGGCCACCGCGTCGACCGTGCGGGCGATGGTCAGGTTGCGCTCGCTGGTGCGGCCGCGGGCGTCGTTCGACTCCCGGCGCAGGCTGTCGGCGTCCGCATCGCGGGTGTACTTGCCGGTGAGCACCCCGCCGCCGAGGGGGGCCCAGGCGACGACCCCCAGTCCGAACTGGTCCGCCATCGGCACGAGATCGCGCTCGGGCGTGCGCTCCATCAGGTTGTACTCCGCCTGGATCGCCGCGAATCGGGACCAGCCCCGCAGCTCGGCCGTCACCTGGGCGGCGGAGATCACCCACGCGGGGGTGTCGGAGACGGCGATGTAGAGGACCTTGCCCGCGCGGATCAGGTCGTCGAGCCCGCGCAGGGTCTCCTCCCAGGGGGTCCATTCGTCCCAGGCGTGCACCCAGAGCAGGTCGATGACGTCGGTCTGCATGCGGCGCAGGCTGGCCTCGACGGCATGATGCAGGTTCTTGCGGTGGCTTCCGGCGGCGTTCGGATCCTCGTGGTCCATGGCCAGGGTGTACTTGGTCGCCACCACCGAGCGCGCCCGCCGCCCGACCGAGCCGCGCAGCCAGGTGCCGACGATCTCCTCGGTCTGGCCATTGTGGTACTTGTTCGCGGTGTCCACGAAGTTGCCACCCGCCTCCTCGAAGGTGTCGAGCACCTTGTGGGAGGTGGCCTCGTCCGCGCCGAACCCCCAGTTGTCGCCGAAGGACATGGTGCCGAGGCAGAGCTCGGAGACGCGGAGGCCGGTGGGGCCGAGCAGGCGGTAGCGCATGGGATCTCCGGGGCTGGGGAGGAGGGGTAAGCACGTCGAGCGAGCAGGGGAGTGGCTGGGCGGGAAGTCGCGTGGCTTCGGGGCGGGGGAG
>MDTC01142994.1_pt1 | contig 16856 bp, 27 predicted proteins | sample 811181 | NCBI WGS metagenome assembly MDTC01 (sample SAMN05326644, study PRJNA326480) | marine metagenome | isolation source: seawater | place: Pacific Ocean: North | collected 2011 | reverse complement strand
CGAGATTATGTGCATATTTTCCATATCGTGCTACATTCTTCAAAGTTTCCCACTTAATAGAAGAATATTTATATTTCTCAGCCATTTCAACTTGGATAGAATAGATCAGTTCCTTCCTTGTGATTGGTTCACTAATACCACTTTTTAATTTTTTGAAGATCTCTACCTCATCCCCTTTTAGAGTAAATTCATATATACCTTTTAACATATCGATGAAGAACATTGATTTGTGTAATTCAAGAGTAAGACAGTAATCATTTTGATCCACGTTTTTTAAATCCATTTCTAGTTTTAAATGTTCAAGGCTGTAATATTTTTTGAAATAAAAAAAATATTCAAATTTTAATATGGAGACTAGGGGTTATCAGGTATAATTCTATTATCTTTTTTTTTTATATAACAGATTAATATTTGACCTAGGATAGCACAAACGAAACATACCCAACAAGAAACGATGATAACCTCCATAAGAAGACGGTCCATATTTTTAAAAATTATTACTTTCAAAATATAATTATCAAATTTGAAAATAATGTTAAAGAAAACAAAATAATAAAATAATAAAATATGCCAAGGGCAGAAGATAATGAGGAATTTCTTGAAACGGGGCAAAGGTATGGTCTAATGGAAGATGAAAGGAGCATGAGTGGACAAAAAAGAATCTGCTTTTGTTGGGGACATACAAACGCTTGGTGTGAACATAGATTTCTACCATTTTGTCTTATAATGATGTATCCAATTTTATATTTAATGGGATTTTATTCAGGATTTACTAGTAATTGTGTTTGTAATAGTACTGATGTAGTTTAAAAATAATAATCTTTGAATATATTATACAGATTAATTATTTTAATTTTTTTCTAGATTATTTATTTTATAATTTATTCTGGTTGGATGTTTATTTAGCCAATCTGTAACGGCTTGTTGTTTCTGTTCATAATCAACGTCGTAATAGTCTTCTTTTGGTTTAATATCGGGGTGTAGAGTATATATATTTTTTACCCATAATTTGTCCCGTTTAGTTGTATGATATGGGAAATCATAGGGTTCTCCATAAATGCCGAGTCTTTTCCACCTTGCGTCCCAAGGAAAATCTCCATTTGATTTTTTAAGTGGTCCAACATAAGCTCTTTCATCTTTATTAAAGCATAGTGAGCAAAATCCATCTTTATGAACAGGAGAATTACATTTTTTAAAATCATTCCATCGGATAGAAACCCTTGCTTTACAGCCGGACATAGTTGTTTTAATGATCTTTTATTTTATTAACAAAATCAAAAATCAAATTTTAATTATTTAGAATAATATTGAATATTAGATTCAACCGATTTACTTTATTTGACATATCATTATGATAATTAATTGGTTCTACATCAGTTTTAAATGATTCAAACGATTGTTTTATCTTTTGTTTAATTTTAAACATTTATTAAATGATATATAAAAAAATGTGTAAATATACTTGAATTTGATTTTAAAAATAATATTAAATAAAACAAATATTAATGAATATAATTGATCTTAGTAAGTATGATGTTTCTTATGATATTCAATTTACCAAACTAATGATAAAAATACTTCAACCATTTATTATGTTTAAAAAATATAGGGAGGACGATCCGGGAGGGCGACCTGCTACTCGCTCTGACCTTCTGCGACGATCCGGTCATCGGGGACTAAATATTTATAGGAATAAAGATCAAATATTCCTTACTGATAATGATGACCGGGCACCACATCCTTGGAACGATTCGGGATATATTCGACGGGGACCTTTTACAAAAGAGGTTGGGTGGGAAATTATTTCATTGGAAGAATATATGCATTTTATTCAATCAATTTTTCCGAGAAGAATTGAAATTGAATTAAACCAGATTAAAGAAGAATTAGCTTATGAAGGAGTTAAAAAAGAGATATTACTGAATCCTAAGAAGACTTATCCTCGATTTAAAATACCGATGTTTATTGATGTGGAACTTAATAAAGCAAATGATATTGTACGAGAATTAAATCAATTAAATAAAGAAGGAGCTAAAGAGAAATTGGAACAAACTGAATTGAATATTGATAAATTGGCGAGTAAGGTTAGTTATTTAGAGGAAGTAAAAAAAATAAATAGAGAAAAGAATGGGACAATAGATAATGTTATTCAATTCATTAAAAATTTGGATTATATAGATCTTGATACAACTGAGGATCAGGTATTTATTCAAATGCCGGTACGGACTATAATAACTTTACGTTCTTAATGATAATTACAAACCGATTACATATCTTCATTGAAAAAACATTTTGGGATAACACGGATACCATAATCACCTTTAATTTTTTTTATATTTATAATTTTCAATGGTCCTGTAATATTTTCATTACATAAATTTTTATAATATTCAGGTTCTTTCGGTACATATCCTATTATTTTATCATTAAATATGATTGATATAGCTGTATTATCATGTTCATTATTTGGTTCAGGTACCATACTTAATTCTATATCATAATTAATTCCTTCACAATTATCTTGATAAAAACTTATTCCAGATATTAAAAATGATTCTTCTGGAAATTCTACCTTATTTCCATAATATTGTTGAGCATAATGACCATGTATTGACATTTTATAAATAGTATATTTATTTTGTATTTAAATAATATTACGTTTCAAATGTTCTTAATAATTAAATTTGATATTTGATATAAATATATAGTAATTAATAATATATAGTAATTAATAATATGAAGAAATATTCTTATTCTTTTATACTTCTCCATGGTTTTACGATGGATGGTGAAGATATGGAATATTATGAAGATAAGATTAAAGAGATTTATCCTGAATGTAAGATAAAATTTATAAAGCCAACAGCATCAAAAATTAAGATAACAATTTATAAGAATAATAAATATAATTCTTGGTATGATTACTATACTCCGAATTGTGATAAAGAACCTGAAATAAATGAAGATCAATTAATTACTAGTCGTAATCGTATTCATTCATTAATAGATAAAGAGATAAATTATCATAATGATCCTATGAAAGTTTTTGTAGTTGGAATGTCACAGGGATGTTGTATGGCTTTAGATGTTGGATTGACATATCCGAAAAAAATAGGAGGTATAATTGGATTCAAAGGACATGTAATTAAACGGACATTATCAGATTTTAAAACTGAACAAGATGTATGGGTTTGTCATGGTGTTAATGACCGTACAATATACTATGATTATGCTAAGGATACTTATGATAATTTGAAGAAAAAAAATAATACTTTCTATTTACTCCGGCAAAATTGTAATCATGGTATAGCTTCGGGTATTATTAATCAAATGAAAAGTATTCAGGGTACGTTTAAACTTAACCAATTCCGTTTGTAATATTAACCTTTAACATTACGGGAAGCTACGGCGAGAAGAAAGATAAATAGAAGAATTATAATAAGGAATATACTAATACCACAACATATTCTTTTGCATTGATTTGATTGTATGGTTCTTTTCTTTTTTTGATAATCTTGATATGAGTTAGTTTCATCGAGACTATTTCTATTATCAGGGGACCCACTTACAACAACATCGGAAAAAGAAACCCGTGTAGTTGGGAGGACTGGTTGAACCTCAGAACTTTCTTCCATTTTTATTTTTTATTGAATGAATTTATCATTTAATATTTCAAATTTGATTTATTATTTGAAGATTAAGTAATAAGATAAATATTTTATTATGGAGTTCTTCGCAGGTCTGGGGATTGGATTTGTAGTTGGATTGATCCTTACATTTTGCTGTGGGTGCAATCCTGGGGCTCGCTGCTAGTGAATAAAATTGAATTTATTTAAAGGGATCGAGATAAATACAGTAAGGTAAATATGACGAGATATTACACTCGATCTGGTGAGGTAATCCGAAAACCAGACGCCTATGCAAGGACAGGTGCCCCTATGTACACTACGAAATATTCCGAATCAAAGGATATTAATGCTCCAACCGCTATATATAAGATGAATCTTTCAGGAGGTAAAAAATATGTGGGTAAGACGACAAATGTTGAACGCAGGATGGATCAGCATTTTTCTGGAAATGGGGCAAAAGTGACAAAAAAATTTAAACCGATTAATGCAAAGGTTATTGATGAAGTCCCTGGATTCTTTTCTGATGATGTAGAACAAGAACATACAGATCATTATATAGAAAAACATGGTTATGAGAATGTTAGAGGGGGGAAGTATACAAATTCAAAGACATTGAAAAAAAGTTCACCAAAGAAGAAATCTATTACATGTTTTAAATGTGGGCGATCTGGACATTATGCGAATCAGTGTTATGCGAAAACTACATTAGAAGGTGATGATTTAAGTTATAGTTATAGTGGTAGTGATAGTGATTATTTTAGTGAATAAATGTTTACTAAACAGGAAGATATTACAAAGAACCGTCTTCGATATGAAGGGCATAGATATTAATGAGTGTGAGACCACTTACTAGTAATACGATACATAATGAAGTACTTAACATAATACAAACATTTTTGTTATTACAGCATTGATTATTTCTTTCAATTATTATTTCTTCATTATTTTCTACATCAATTAGTTGATCATTGATGGGATATTTGGGCATTTTTTTTATTGAATGGATTTATCATTCAATAATTCAAATTTAAACAAAAAATATAATATTATTTTAATGATGATTTTAAAGATTTTGAATAAAGTTCCTTTATGGGGGAATTATTTATTATTGTTTATTCTTTTTTATTTGAGTAATTTTAGAGGAAGTTGATCAAACCGGTTTTTTCGTTTACTATATACTTACATCCGTGTTCATTCCATATGTTGAAAAGACGGTTGGCTTCTGTATTATCGACGGTGATAATGGGTGGTTTATCCTTACAAATATCTTCATATTGTTTCATTGTCATTTGAAGTTTATTGACTTTTGTTTGACAGCAATACTTGTCAGTTGATTCATTGTTAATGTCACAAAGATGACATTCGCAAGTGATATTATTCATATTATTCATATTAATTACTATTTATTATTTTAATAATTCAAATTTTAAATTTCTTTAGAAGGATCCATTTTTTTTCATTATTATCCCAATGAGCTCCATATTTCTTGGCAAATTCTTTATTTGCTACGGGAACATCAATGAATTTACAGATAAGAGGTGAGTAATGGTTTGTTTTTTTTAATTTATCATATTGATAATAACCTTGTTTAAAGCACCACGTTGAGTGTTTCGAGGAATATTTCCTTATAATTTGTAGATACAACATGATAATAATGTAAAATTTGAATTATTATTAAATCAAATTTTAATAGATAAAAATGGGTGATTTAATCCGTAATATAATTATTGTGAGTTGTTTAATATGTTTAATATTCTGTATAGTTCTTCCATTATTTATATATTGTATGTATCGGAGAGAACAAAATAAGAAGAATAAGATTCAGCCATTAGAAATGGAATAAATAGCAAATTAATATAATTTTAATAATAAATGAATGTAATAAATATCATTGACAAAAAAGACGATGGATTAATTGTAGAGGATGGATCAATTGTAGAGGATGAAATAACTGAAACAATTGTAGAGGATGGATCAATTGTAGAGGATGGGTCAATTGTAGGTTTCGGTTCAAAAATAGACGATGAAATAACTGAAACAATTGTGGATGTGTCAAAAAAAGAAGATAATGAAGAAGAAACAGATGAACTAATTATAGATAATTTTTATGGCGATAATTTAAAAGATTATAATGATACTGAGAAGAGTTGGAGAGACTGGGAAGAATTTCAGAAAGAAAAATTTGATTTCGACAAAAAACAAAGAGAAATTGGTTTTTTTATTTGGGATGGATGTACGGTTGATGAAGTTGACAAATATATACTTGGTGGGAGTAATATACAATTAAAAACAAGTAATGAAATTTTGATAACTGATACAGATACGACAAATAAAATAATATATGTAAATTTTAATAAGGTAATATCATTTATTAGTGTAACATTAATACCATTTTTGATAAATTGTTATAGTATAATATCACGTTGGTTTGAACGCCCAGAAAGAAATCCTAATGAATTCCATAATTGGTCTAAATTATCATTGATTCATATTGAATTTGCTGGGTTAATTATAATTTTATCAAATTTTATTTCTCAAGTTCTATATTTAATAGGGTGTGGCTTAATTCATTTATTTTATGAACGTATACGTCATCGTTATAAACCGGTTTTTAATGAAGAACTACTCGAAGATTTATCTAATCAATTATTTTATTTAATATCATTACCTTTATTTATCTTTTCAATAGTGAAAGTATCACTGGTTATAATTGAAGAATGTAGTTTTTTCATAGAACATATAGAACATATAAGGGGACAGGAAAATACTACGGATATTTCAAATAGTACTTATATTGAACAAGAAAATACAAAATTTGGAGAATTAGACTATGTACCGTTTTTAATACTAGGAATAATTTGTTTTATAAGAAAAATTACTATAAATATAGTAAAATATAATAAATATTCTGGAAATGTAAGGAAACACATAGACGGGGATGACTTGGAGGCGGAGGAGTTCTACTTTATGCACAGCCGTCGTGGAAAATTACGTAATTTTTCTAGGTTTCATTCTAAATATGATCCAAAGGCAATAGAAGAAATTAATCAAAATATTCAAAATATAGGTAAGTTTTCACTTTTAAGGTTTATTGTATGGGCGCGTCATCAATTACCAGAAATAATCAGAAGTTTTACGTCTATAAAAGATAAATTAACTACAAATCCAGAATTAATAAAAAAAAGAAAGGAAAAGATAGATAAAATAGATGAAGTATTGATGACTCTTGAAGAGGTCCTCTACTATTCAAATAGAAAAAATGATGAAAATGATGAAAATGATGAAAATGATGAAAAGGATGAAAAGGATGAAAATGGGAATAAATACATTTACTACGAACAATTATTAAAAGAGAAAATAAAAGAAAAGAGAGATTTAGTTCGACCTTTTCTAATAAAAGATAAATTTGAATATGACTGTAGAATTTGTATTTTCTTTAGTAAACTTTTAACTTTCATATTTATTTTTTGTCTCGTTATTCTTCCATCAATAATGATCTTTATTACAATTGTAGGGATTTCTTCCTTAAGTTTAGTAATTAAAGTAAGTCAGGTTTCATTTGTAAGTGATTTGGAAATATTAGATTGGAAATATGAAAATTTTATTCAATTTATAGCATTTTTAAATAATATACTTTCATTAGATACTGGTAAAATTAAATCTTTTAATTCAATTATGACATTTATGTTTTCTGGGGAAGATGCTGAAGAGAGCGACGAGGAAAAACGATCAAGGAAGACATTTATGGATAGTTTAATTTCTTTTTCAGTTATTAATCAGGGCTTATTAAAAACACTAATAATTTTACCTCAAATTGGAACAAGTGAACTTCAAAAGATATTTATTCATGATAGAACAACGAAAGTAAAGAAAGAAGAAGAACGAGTGCGCCACCGTCAGAATATGTCAGATTATTTGATAAACGAGATAAAAGAGATAAAAGATGATGAAGAAAAAGGTAAAGTTAAAGATGAAAATTTAAAAGATGATGATGAAGAAAAAGGTAAAGTTAAAGATGATGATGAAGAAAAAGGTAAAGTTAAAGATGAAAATTTAAAAGATGATGATGAAGAAAAAGGTAAAATTAAAGATGATGATGAAGAAAAAGATAAAGTTAAAGATGAAAATTTAAAAGATGATGATGTAAGTTTAGATAAAAGTTTAGAAGATGAAAGTTTAGATGAAAGTTTAGATGAAAGTTTAGATGAAAGTTTAGATGTAAGTTTAGATGAAAGTTTAGAAGATGAAGATGAAAGTTTAGATAAAGATGTAAGTTTAGAAGATGAAGATGTAAGTTTAGAAGATGAAGAAGAAAGTTTAAATGAAAGTTTAAATGAAAGTTTAGAAGATGAAGATGAAAGTTTAGAAGATGAAGATGAAAGTTTAGAAGATGAAGATGAAAGTTTAGATAAAGATGAAGAAAATATACCTTAAAATAAATATATATATTATAAATTATATGGATACACTAATTAATATAAGAGAAAAATATTATCGTTTCGGGAGATTTATAGCTGTTTTTGTTATTAGTCCAATATTAATTATATCGGGTCAAAAATATAATGATAACAAATTAATCTTGATTGGAATCATTCTATTTTTGTGGGATGGTTTTAAATTACTTTATCAATAAAAATGATGAAGGTTTAAAAGAAAGGGAAGTTTAATAATATAAAAAATTTAATTATATATATATAATAATGCCTAGTAAGGGATATGATCATTATTTACAATTATCAAAAGAGAACCTTATAATGACTATTGAAAAGAAGGATAATGAAATAAAAGAATTTCAGAAGAGTTTAAAAAAAATGGAGAAGTTAAAACATCAATATTATGTATATAATAAATTTCATATGGAGGAAATAGTTCGATTAGATAAGAAGATAGGTGTTTTGAAAGGATTGAGGGAATAGAAATATTTTTATTTAAGGATGTTAGATGAGAGTAATTTATGAATGATTATATCTTAAAATGTACAGGTAATCATAAATTAGCTGATACATGGATCAATGGGAAATATAAAATCAAACCTTTAATTATTTATGGTAATCCGGGAACCGGAAAAACAAGTATCGCTAAGCATATATTAAAAGATCGAACAATAGTACATATTACAAGTGATTTATGTAAAACTAATATTAATTTTGAAGGACATTTGAGCTTATCTTTATATAAACAGAGTATTACTATGATGTTTTCTGATAATAGTATATATAAGGCATTAATCGTTGATGATTTAACAATAATACAGACATCTGATAAGAAATTATATAAATCAATATTAACTTTTTCAAAAAAGAAGGTGAATAATAATCCTATTATTTATATTTTTGATAAGCTAAACCATAAGAGTTTAATTAATTTAAAAAAAAATAGTTTTCAGATGAATATATCTTATTCTAAGAATGATTTAATTATGATAATAAAAAAGTATTTATCGAAAGTAAAATTGAATAATGGTAGTATAAATGAGTTAATTCAAAATTCTAATTATAATTTACACAATATTATTATTAATTTGGATTTTTACAAAGGAGATTTTAGTAATATGAATAGATATGAGAATAATAATATTGAATTATCTGATTATATAAATAAGATTATTACCATGGATAATTTTGTAGATATCTATCGTTATTCTGAGAATGATTTTAATATTATTAATTTAAATATTCTTGAAAATTTAAATAAAATATTTAATTTTAAGAAAAAAGAGCATTTAATATATTTGGATAATATTTATAAAAACTCTTGTATAAGTGATAATATATTAACATATATTCATTATAATAATAATTGGAATAGTATTGAACATCAGATTACATTTGGTATTTTATATCCAATATTACAGATAAAAAGAGTGAATATCGGAAAAATAAATTATGAATATAATAAGTATATAAGTAAATGTATTATTTATACATATAATAATAAGTTATTAAATAATTATTGTTTGAATGGAGTTATCTTATCATATTTATATTATTTAATTGAAAGGTATAATAATAATAAGAGTTTAGAAGTATTGGATAACCTTAAAAGGTATATTAAATATTATAATATTCCTTTAAAGGTCATTGAGAAATTTATGAAATATTATCAGAATACTTATTGTTTATTAATAGAAAAGAAGACCTTGCGTTTATTTATTGAATGATGTCAATTTTTTTGGGAGGATGGTTTAGGATCCAATAGAGGTCCCAGCAGAATAATAGTATTCCAAACATAATTAAATAATTATCTTTATAGATATTTCCTTTGTATATTATAAAGGGAGCAAAGACAAAAACAGCTAGAAATCTTCCAGGTTGATCTGAAATAATCATATATATTATAGTATTTAATAAAAATAAAAATAAAAATAAAAATTTGAAATAGTAATAATTCAAATATTAATGTTAAGATAAAGATAAATATGCCTGAACAAAAAGCGAGTGGAAAAAAGGGTACTTATTCAGGAGTAGTTTCTAATGAATCTGGTGATAACGACGGCGACGGTGAATTTATGAAGTTTATGGTATTTGCGGGGTGTTGTTGTATGTGCCTGATACTCATTATTGTGGGTTGTGTGATGTTTAGACAATCTGTTATGGAAAAACGTGAAGAGATTGATATTTCACATACAATGATTAACGTTCCTTTAATTGATCAAAAAACTGGAGAACCTACAAATTGTTCTTGTATTGAGCCGTGTCGATATGAGTGTAAATATATTAAGGAACATTTTCGGCGTATTCCAGGAGAGTGTGAATATACTGATTGGTATAATGTAATTTCTGACATTGTGATTATTCTACTTATCATTGGAGTAATTGGTTGTATCGCTGGTAAATCCTAAATTATGTGATGTTTAACATGACTTTCATAGAGGGTATAATTATTAAAATTATTTGAGTTTGCTTTTTGTTCTAATTTTTTAAATGTATCATTTAATTTAAATGGTCCATTTTTCCATAGTGAATCTTCTTTTGTAAACCATTTACCATTTGAATGTGTATTTTCTAAGAAAACATCTGGGAGATAGAAAGCCCCTTTTTTTATTCCATGCCATCCCCTTAACATTTCTTTGGTATTTTTTTTATAGAGATAGGTAATTGTATAATATTTCAGATTACTATTAATTTTGGTTCCACCTGTTAGTCTACTTGTTGTTCTTCCTAAATTGATAACTTTCTTAATTAGTTTATTTTCTGTTGATTTATTCCATTGTGATTTTTTTGTGAACCATTCACCTAAGCATTCATGTGAAACCATACCTGAGTCATACACTGTAACAAATATTCCATTGGGTAATTTTTTTAACGGGTTCGGAGGTTCTCTTATGAGAAAAGATAGATAACCGACACCTTTTAGTCCTTCACTTCTGGATCTTCCGATCCATTGGAATGATAAGTTTTTTGGGATAATATTGTTAACATATTTGAATGTTCGAATATCATCTACAACTTGATTATAATGTGTATCAGAGTAGTCCCTAAACATCATTGATTTGGCGGCCTTATTTTCTAGGTCAATAGCTTCATGAAATAATTTATGATGTGAAAAGTCTGCTGAAATTATATAAATTGTTTGTTTATCATATTTGGGTGATAAATTTGTGTTTTCTTTAATATTTATTCCTGTATATTTGATTTTTTTATCTTTAAAAAAGTAATCAAAGCATTTCCATGGGACTAAATATTCATGATAATATTTTTTATTTCTATAGGATACATTGGGTTCTTTTTGAGAGGGTAAATAGAAGATGATTACTTTGTTAAACTGTTTTGTGGGACGAAACCTTAGTGTGTGTGATATTATTTTTCCAATATATTTTGTACCAGCATGAGGTAGTACATATCCATGAAGTCCTCTTATTTTAATTTGTTCATATTTATTTAAATATTTAGGATTAAACATTTATATATATTAAGTATTTTAAAATGATTTATTATTTTCCTTCATTATTCATTATTATAAGGGGGATACTGGAATTAATACCATTAACATATGATAAACACATTTTATCAAATATAATAATTAGATCTATTCATAGTATCGGGTGTGTATATTATTACATACCGATTTTTATTAACTATGACATAAACTTAATAGATAATGAAACGAATAATGTCCCGATTGAGGTTAGATATGTTTTAGATCGTTCTTTAAATTTTTTTATATGGGATATATTTAGTTTAATATTAAGTAAAGAAAATGATAAATTGATATTTATATTACACCATTTCATTTGTTATTTGGGATTATCATTTGCGTTATATTTTGAGATTAATTGGTATTTTGCAGGCACAGGGTTATTTATAGGTGAACTAACTAATCCTCTAACCCAGATATCAGAAGCATGTATTTTATTTAATTATTATAATATTCATTTTGAAAAGTTTTATTTTTATTCAATGATGTTTACAAGAGGAATAATATATCCAATTATTTTAATGGTATATGTTTATAGATTAATTTATATGAATGAGATAAATGAATTATATTTTATGTATAAAATGTCGAGTATAATTAATTTATTTTGTATGTGTTGTTTAACGATCGGGGGTTTAGAATGGTTATATAATAAAAATTTGACATTTAAAAATAATAAAACTCAAATAATAAAACTAAAATAATAAAAATGAAATTGAGATCTGGGAGGGTGTATAAACCTATGATTATAAAAAATAAGTCATTAAAATCAATCTCAATATGTGAGAAAAGGTATATTCAAAAAATAGATTTTGACGGGGCCTCAAAAGAGTGGCGAAAAAATAAGGTATATTTGGGGAATGGGATGTTTATTTATAAGTCTGATGCTTTTAATTCATAACCCCAGTGGAGTAATACTTGTCGAATAACGGGAGAGACGGTTTCATCATTATATTTAGTATTCTTTTTTTTAATCATATTAATTAATCTTTTCCTGAATCTTCCATTGGGGCCGGCTAATTTTTTCCAGCGATTTATTTGTCTTTCATCATCATCAGAGCGTCTTCCTCTATAGAACCTACAGTACCATTGAAACCATCCATATGGGTCTTGTTTATCTATCCAGTCATTTTTTTCCCAATCTTCTAAGGATGAACCACATTTAACTTTATATTTATTAATATTTTTATCATATTTGCTTGATATAACGTGTGTTTTTTTATTAATTCCTGTAAACCATGATTTGGGGTATTCTTTAATAACATTTTCAGATTTATATGATTTTCCAGTTACAGATGATTTAATGGGTCTAAAGTATGTTCCACCAAAAGATCCCATTTTAAATACTTCCTTGGGTGTTAGATTTGGTTTAAAATCTGGATAATCTTTAAATGATTTCATTGATATAATATTAAAAATATATAAAAATATTATTAATTTTTTAATTTTTTAATTTTTAAGGATAACTCTGAGATTAAGTATGATTGTTAGGATTAAAAAGATAAGAATAATTATAATACCAACAAAACATTTTATAAAATATGGGTATAGTTCATCAATAATTTCTTTAATGATTGGATTAAGGATATCTGATCTTAATATAATCATATTTTCTTCTTTTTTTATTTCTGTAGATAATTCGAGAAGTATTTTTTTGATAATATCGGATAGTCTCATTTATTTATATAATAAAAAATTACTAGTATTATACCACGAAGTTAAAATTAAACATTTGGTAGACGGAAATACATTATTTTTATATATATAATAAATGAATAATATTATAACTAATGTTTCTTTTCCATAAAAAGAAAACCGGTAGAAAAAAGGAAGAAGATAAAAAAGAGGAGATAATAATAAATAAATATTCATTTATAAATAAATCTAATAATTTGGATGAATGTGTTATATGTTTAGAAAAAATGAGAGAAAGTGAGAATTTAACAATATTGAAATGTTCACATATTTATCATAGTGAATGTATTGAAAAGTGGTTAAAAAAAAAGAGTATATGTCCTATGTGTGATACTATAATATAATATTTAAAAATTTGAATAATAATAATAATAATAATAATAATAAATAACCGATGGGTATTAAATCATTAACGCAGACAATTAAGAAGTATTCTCCGGATACTATTAAGAATGAAAATTTATATAAACTAACTGGTAAAAGAGTAGCTGTTGATGCTAGTTTAGTTATTTATCAGCAGTTACATAAGGGACCAAAGGGTAAACTTTTTACAAATTCAAAGGGTAAGATTACAAATCATATAACTGGATTATTTTATAAGATAATGAATTATGTATCATTGAATATACAATTAATCTTCGTATTTGATGGAAAACCACCAGAAAATAAGAAGTTATGTATTGATGAGAGAAAAGAAAAATCAAAGAAGGCTCTTGAGCAGGCAGAAATGTGTAAAGATGAAGAAGAAAAATTGAAATTAAAAAAAGCATCACTAAGAATTACTAATGATATGATTAATGATGTAAAAAACCTATTAAATTTACTGGGTATCCCTTATATTCATCCTGATGGAGAAGCAGAGGCATATGCTAGTGAATTATGTCGTATTGGTTATGTTGATTATGTATTAACCGAGGATATGGATACAATGGGATATGGTTGTCCTCGGGTAATTCGGAATTGTGTAGACAGAGAATTAAAAAGAAAAGATATTGTATCTATATTTACATATGAACAGTTAATTAATGATCTTGAATTAACACATGATAAATTTATTGAATTTTGTGTATTATGTGGTTGTGATTATTGTCCATCTGTCCCTAAAATTGGCAATATAACTGCCCTTAAATTGATAAAAAAATATAATACTATGGATGAGATTGTGGAGAAATCTAATTATGAGTTTCCTGATAAATATTTAGATATATTTCAAGCAGCTAAAGAAAATTATTTCATTTTCAGAGATAAGGTTAATCCGAAAGAAATTAAAATTGAATGTCCTGAAAAAGATATTGGTAAGTTAAAAGAATACTTGGTAAATGATATTGAAATGAGTGATAAGCGGGTTCAAAATGCCTTAAAAAAATTCCATAATAACTATAAATGAGCTATGAGGCATGCCCTATATGTTTATCAAATATGGATGATGAAACTAAAATATATAAATTGGACTGTAATCATGCTTTTCATACTGAATGTATTATGAAATGGTTTAGAACTTCAAATGGACAGTGTCCATGTTGTTTAGACAATCCTTTTTTTACAGAAGATTATAATAATAATAATCGTTTTTATTTGGGATATTGGAATCAAACATATATAAATCAAAGATGTTCTACTTTAAGAAAACAGACAAGAAAGAAGGATTGTCCCGATAAGTTAATGAAAAAATTTGATTCATTAAAGAAAAAAGAAGAGGAATTAAAAGAACTGCAGAAAGATAAAAAAGAGATTATATCCAAAGAAGAATATAAAGATCTTGTGAAAAAAAAGAGGCAATTAGATAGAAAATTGTGTAACAAGAAACATACTATATTAAAGACTAAAGCTAAAATAATCGCAGAATTTCCAACAATACAGACATTTTAGATTTTAACAACTTTATCTGCTGTAATTTGTTGATTATTTATTTTAATTTTTTCTTTCATTTCTAATTTTTTTTCTTCTAAATATGAACATGAATGAGAATGACTTAAACGATGATTTTGACAAAAAGTCCCTCCACATTTACATGAATAATTGATAAGAGGGCATTTCTTTTTACAAAATGAGCACCTTATAACTTTCTTTTTTTTTAAAGGTGTTTTAGTATCTATTTCTTCAGATTTCCTTTTGTTTTCACCATTATTTTTTTTATTCATTCCATCATTTATCATATACTTATATATATAATAATTATGCTTTTAATTTTTCAAATTTAATTTATTAATTAAAGGAGGTAATTCATCAAGAGTATTTATTACATAATCGGCACCCGAACCATTGAGGATTTCTCTACTTTTTTTTAAATTTCCATATACATCAAAATCAGAAAATTCGAACGCATCTTGTATATTATTGATCCCCATATTAACAGACCATCTCGCTACGGCAACAGTTATACATTCCGCATTGATTCCTTCTTGAATTCCTACAAGGGTATCATCTACTTTGATAACTTTTCTAGGGTTGGCTATATTTAACATTTCAAGATTTTTATTAATCATATGGGGATGGGGTCTTGAAGGTTTATCAATACAGGATGACGAAACATAATTGTCAAGGAATATATTATTAAATTCTAATTTATTTTTAATAATATTCATATTTTCTTTATTAAATCCTGTAGTTGCTCCTATTTTGATATTTTTATTTTTTAGAAAACTGATACAATTTTTTGTTTCTGGTAGTATTGTAATTAGATTTTTAGAATAATCGAGTTGAATATCATTAAATTCATTAAATAATAATTCAGAATCTTTTTTTGTTGGGCGATATTTTTTTAAATTGATCCATTGATTAGTAATGTCTTTATTTACTAATATATCAATGATATGATCTTTTTTATTTTTACCCATATCTTTAAAAATTAATTGATTATTAACATGAATACCATTATTTAAGAAGGCTTTTTTTAATGATAGAAATGGGGTTAGAGAATATCTATCAACAATGGTTCCACCTAAATCAAAAATACATCCTCGAATCATTTTATAGTAAAATTATAAATAAGTTTTAAATAATTAAAAAAAAGTAAATCCCCATCCTCTAAAGTCTGAATTAAATCTATCTTGGCTTATTCCGGAACCACCTTGTTTAATATACAAACCATCTTTATTAAATGATTGGTTCGTAACCGAACCGCCTTTTAATAATGTTTTTAATCTTTGTAATTTAGTATGGTCAACAACCTTTTTATCTTCTTCTTCATCTGAACTTGTTTCATCTTCATCTGAACTTGTTTCATCTTCATCTGAACTTGTTTCACCTTCATCTTCATCTTCATCTTCATCTGAACTTGTAGATTCATCTTCATCTTCATCTTCATCTTCTTCATCTGAACTTGTTTCTTCTTCATCTTCATCTAAATCATATATAATAGTATTGTCTTTCCCCAATTTACCTATAACTATATTACGACGACCCCTCTTCTCCTTAAGAATGCCATCTTCTAAATTATGACTATAGGTTTTTATACTATTTGAATCTTCATCATAAATAATTAATGTTTCGTTATTTAATTTATCTAAATCTGTTATTTCTTCATATTTATCTTCTTTATCTTCTTTATCTTCTTTATCTTTTTTATCTTTTTTATCTTTTTTATCTTTTTTATCTTTTTTATCTTTTTTATCT
>MDTC01225448.1_pt1 | contig 16859 bp, 7 predicted proteins | sample 811181 | NCBI WGS metagenome assembly MDTC01 (sample SAMN05326644, study PRJNA326480) | marine metagenome | isolation source: seawater | place: Pacific Ocean: North | collected 2011 | reverse complement strand
CTTTTTGATCTAGCTAGTGTGTCATCAAAGTCAAATACTCTGATTTTTTTGATAGGTGCGTCTATATTTCTAGCATTATCAAATGCTTTATCTAATGTAGCAAACTCATTTATTTGTGTATCGTTTAAAACCGCGCTGTCGTGTTTCAAACCGTTAGGTTGAAGCTTATTATTTATTTTAGACGCCTTAGCCAAAGGATAAGCTAACTTAGAAGCTATTTTATATTCTTTTTTAGCTTGGCTTAAATCTATTTTACCTGTTAAAACTCTTGTTATTATGTCATTTACTATTTTAGAGTTTTCTAAAACTTCATTTTCGTTTTTTAGCTCTATAGACTTTCCAACAAAAAACTCACCTATACTAGTACCTGTGTCAACGAGTTTGTAAGCAAAAGGGTTTATACTATTATTTATTGTGTATCTTATTAAAGAAGCTAGTCCATCTGGTAAAAAATCAAGTTTACCTTCTTGTACTAAACGAACAACTTCGTTATAGTATTCATCAGGTAAATTTTCTTTAAGTTCCATAGGTAAACCTTTATCATCAACTTCAAGTAATGCACCTTGAGCAAATGAAGCTCTTATAGTTGGAAAAAACTCTTTAACATTACCTTTTTTAGCTGCGTCTAAAAGTTGTCTACCTGCTTGAACAACAGGATGCATATGCTCTTCTGTTATTTCAATATTGTCTAGTATTTCGCCAGTCTTTGGGTTTATAGGATAAAAAGCAAAAGGCACTAAAAATCTTATAGGGTGATTTTGATCTTTAGCTCCATCTCTTAAAAACTGTTCAAACACAATAGCTTTGCCTTTACCTTCTTTGCTTTCTAAAAAAGCTTGAATATCTAAAAACATGTTTTCTAACAACTCTAATTTTTGAGCATTTAGAGTTTTTAGATTTTTTAAATTTCTTCTAACCTTGGGCGCATTAAACGCTCTTTTAGGACCACCATATGTAAATCTTATAACTTCTGGATCTGGTGATTCTCCAAATATACTAACAAAATTAGGAACATCTCTAAATGTTAAATTTCTACCACCTGTCATTCCTTTTTGGAAATAAGGTTTGTATTGTGGGTATTTGTTGAAAAAATCTTTTAACGTATTTACAACATTCTTATATTGCTCAGAGCTTGGATCTACAATTCTATATTTTTTAACCTGACCCGTCTTCTTTGAAACACCAAACTCATCACCCATTGGTAAAGCTTTGCCCTCGTAGCTTTCACCTGCTTTTTGCATTTGAGGTCCATCAGCTATTTTACTAAATTTAGCTGTTGGTGAAACTTGTAATTTCTCAGCTGTTTTAGCTCTAGCTTCTAATGGCTTAGCTTGGAACATCTCTGTTGATGGAGCTGCTTCAGCTATAAATCTATTAGCTATTTCTCTAGCTATTGCTGTTTTTCTATTACTAACAGTTGATGGTATTTCGTTTGTTAAGAAGTTTACAATTTGAGTTTCTGTAGGTTTAAGTCTATTATATAGATTAGCGCCTTGCCCCATCTGCTTTACAGTTAGATATGGAACTCTACCTTGCATCATAAACTTCTCAATATCTTTTTGAGTTGTAAGTCTTCTGTTAAACTCTGTAAATAATCTAGGTTTACCTTGTTTAACTAAACCAGTATCAAACTTGATTAAAGCAGCTATATTCAAACCTTTAACAAAGTTTGGATTATTTCTTATAAAATCTCTATAGTCAGCTATTGATTTACCTAAAAGATTATTCTTTATAAAGTTAATAAAATCTTTACTAGGTTTGAATGCTTGCTTTCTAAAAGTCTCACTCTGTGGATCAAGATCTTTTAATTGCTCTGTAACAAACTCTCTAACTTTATCTTTAAATTCTACTTCTAAAGGTTTTTTATCAACTCTAATACTATCTACTAATTTAAAGTCTGTATCTACTTCAGTAACTGGAGCTGTTGTTTCTTCAGCTATAGTTTCAAGCTCTTTAGCTCTTTCATCTGATATTCTAGTTTCAACTTCTTTACCACCTATTTCTTGCTCGTAGAAAGCTTGTCTCTTAGGTCTTATATTACTAACAATCCATGTTGAAAAGTCACTTGTTTCTGGATTAAATCTTTCTATTATACTATCAAAATATAATCCAACTTCTTGAATAGCATCTTGTCTTGATATAGCTTTTAAACCTTCTTGTTCCGCTTGTCTAGATTTATAACCTTGAAAATTAAGACCTGGTCCTAAAGCTATTCTATTATATTGTTTAACTAAAGAAGCTTCTTCTTCAGGCGTTATATTATTTTCTTTGTATTTTTTAGCTAAATCATTTATTTTAGACGCAGATAAAGTAAGTTGATCTTCTTCTTCTAGCTCGTCAACTACAACACCTTGTATCGCGTTTTTTCTAAAGTTTTCGATGTAATTAAACACATCTGAACCTGTATTAAACTGAGCAAACACTTGAGCTTGATCGCCAAATGTTTTAACCATTATATTTTGAAATAAATCAATAAATGGTTTAGCTAGGCTAGGATTACTAAAATCACCTTTAGTTAAAACACCTAATAGTCTAGCATCACTCAAGACCTGCATAAACTCTTCGTAGTCCCCGTCTTTTTCGTATACTTTTAATCTATTTTTTATTGTATTATAGTCTTCTTCAGAAATAGACCCTTGAGCGAACTTATCATCAACAGCTGTAATAGCTTCTGTAACAGCCTTTCTATTGGCTACGGCCTCGTCGCTATCTCCTTCAAATTTAAGCTTTTTACCCTTATTTCTTATGTGGCTAACTTCGTGTAAAGCTGCTACTGCAGCAAACTTACCATCAGAGTTAACGGGTATAGTAGCTATTGCTTGCCTAGCGTTTAACATGTCTACAACAGCTACATTTCCAAAATTATAACCAGCATTAGTACCTTCTGATATTAAATCATATATATCAGCCTCCTGCTCTACACCTTCATCATCTTTGTACTTTATTTTTGTGCCTTTAAATTTTTCTACAGATGAAAAGTCTTTATTACCATTTTCATCATGTTCTATGAATATAATTTCATTGCCTTTGCCAATCATACTAGACGCTAAGACGTTAGATGAATCAAACAGAGCTAAATGAAATAATCTTTCAGGACTTGCTTCTACTTGCTGTTTCTTTAAAAACTCTTGATTAGTTTTTCTTTTTGTTAGAAGTATTTTTTCTTTTTGGTTAGAAAGATCATTGTATTGATCTTCTAAATTTTTAATAGCTTTTATATCTTGATCAGTTGGCAGACCTTGTATACCAGCCGCTACTCTTTGAGCTGCTCTAGATAATCTATTTAACTCAGCTTGTATCTCACCGACTCTATTTAACTCTTGTTTATTTAGTGAGTTTAATTTACTAAGAGATACTATATCAGCAAGGCCTATGTCAGCTAAAATTTGTTTTGTTTTGGTTATTCTCTCTTCTGTAGGCAAAGACATAACAGCTTGTAGCTCGTCTATTTTAGACTGAATACTAGCTTGCTCTTCTTTAGATGTAAAATGCTCAGCTAATATGTTATGCGTATTGTTCATTGTTTTACCGCCCAGCATAAGAGTAGTAGCAACAGCTGTATTAGCCATCAAATCTAAATCAACACCATCAAATATATTTACGTTTTCACCTAATATAACATTTCTAGCAACACCAGTAGTTAGTATCTGTTCAGCTATTTCTTGTCCTTCTTCTTTAATAACAGCACCTGTTAGTGTTTTTCCAGTGTTAAATAAGTTTAACCAGACGTTTTTGCCGGTTTGATTAGCCATTGATGCAAAATCATCAAATAAACCTAGTGTTATTAGTTTTTCAGTGTATCTAGTTATAGAACCAGTGACAAGCCCAGATAAACCAGTTGTAAATGAAGACTTGTTCATTGTGTTTTCTAACTGAGCTATTTGATCATTTATTTTAGATATAGCTATAGGATCTTTAGTTGTTTCAAGCTTTTCTTTTAGTAACGCTATTTGCTTTGGGTTTTGAAGCTTACCAATCTCTACGCCTGATATCATACCTCCACCAGTTTGAACACCCATTAAATATGAAGAAACATTAGCTGCTTTTCTATATCTATCAGCAGACAAACCTAAAGCTGTTATTTTTTGAGCGCCTTTTAAAGCTTTAGCCCCTGTACTTAACAATTGAACACCCTTCATTGGTATAAATATAGTAGCCAAAGTAGGAGTTGCGTTAGCACTAGAATCATATATAAAACTACCTATAGATGCTTTACCAGATCTAACATCTTCAACTGTAACAGCTTGTGGTAATTCTTTTTTAATTTTTTCTTCTATAGCTAAATTATAATCAGCTGCAGCCGTAACGACAGCATCGCCTGATTCTATAATCTTACTATTTATATACCCTAAATCTACAGGTCTAAAAGGACCTGACAAGCCAGCTGCAGTGGCATAAGTTAAGCCTTTATATATATAAGACCCAACAGTTGCTGTTGCTCCACCAAAAGCCTGTTCCATCATGTATCCAGCTCTTGTAGTCCAACTATAGTTTTTCTTCAAAGCTTCTAACGTAGCCGCATAGTTTTTAGAGCCTTTTTCTAAATCACCATATTGCGCTGTAGTAGCAAGAATCTTTTTTTCTCTTTTGTTTTGTAAATCGCTTATTTTAGCATATTGAGCACCTAGATCAGCCTCTGTTCTAGCTAACTCTTCAGGGTTTATTGACGATGCTAATTGATTTCTTTCGTTTATTTTTTGTTGATAAAGATCAAGAAGAGCTGGTCTTGGTTGGTTTTCATACCTTTGCTTCAAAGACTCTATTTCAGAGTCTAACGCATTTATTTTATCAGCTGTTGGCTTGTATTGAGCAGAATATGATTTAACCTCATCTTCGTATTTTAAAATAAGATCATTAAGCTGATTTGTTGACTCTAATATAGACTCTATATTTTGCTCGTAACCACCTAGATTTTGAAGAGCTCTTTGCCTTACTTCTTCAGAATAATTTCTACTTATTAACTCTAAGTTTTTAGATCTTACTTCTTGTTCTGATTTTATTCTTAATGCTGATAGTGTTTGTTCTTGAAGATCGTTAATAGGTGTTAAATCACCGTCATTTTTATAGTTCAAATATAAATTATAGTAATCTTCAGCTTGCTGCTCGTTTAAATTATTATCAAAAGCATAGTCAAATATTCTTTGCTTTATAGCTTCTGGAGTTACAGGTCTTGTGCCGCCACCACCATATTTGTATGAAGCTCCTTCTATTTTTATAGGTGCTTCAATTATGTCTAATGGAAAATAATTTTCAAATGTTTGTTGATCTATATCTTTAGACTCAACACCCATTTCAAGAGCGTCTCTTACTAAATCGTTAGCTCCTTTCTTACCCCATTTACCTTCAATACCTTCATCTAAAATTTGATTACGCCTTTCAACTGTTAGATTATTCTCACGAGCCATTTTTTGTAGCATCCAGTAAGGTGTATCTAACTTGTCTTCAGGCGTTAAAGGTGTTGTATATACATTATTTACTTCTGTTGGATCTTGTGAACCCGAAAAACCAGTTTCCAAAACTGATTCCATAGTTGGTGCTGGTTGAGGTCCCGACGGAGCAACTGCACCCGGTACACCGTCTGTTTTCTTTACTGGTGGATCAATTACAACCAGCTCTAAACCTTCTTTTTGATTAACGTACTCTTCAACAGTTAAACCTTTAACTTCAGCAGCTTCAACAACTAGACTTTCGTCAATAGGTTTACCTTTAAAAATATAATCAGGCATATTATTTTATTTTAATTATTCGTCCAATAATGGATTTCTTTCTTTTCTTCTTTTAGCTATATAATCATCTATAGCTAATTTTACATCGTCAGTTGTAGCATCAGCTCCAAACTCTATTTGTTCAAGAGTTTTTGCTAGCTTAGATATATCACTTTTGTTATTAGTGTCAAACCTTAAATCTCCATCTTCACCTTTTATCACTATAACTCTTGGGTTTTTTGGATCTCTTTCAACGTCTTCTTTGCTAACCCCTTGAACAGCTAAAACAGCTAGTACTGGATTTTTTAAAATACTATCAACTCTTTTCTTAGCTCTTTTTTCTATTTTCTCAAGCTTTTGAGTTCTAGTTATCTCTGTTTGAGTAGGCTTATCGGTATCAGTTTTAAATTGTTGATCTATTTGTTTTCTACGTAAATAAGCAGCTTCTTTTGACTCTATTTCTTTTTGAGCTTTTTGCTCTTCTAAGTTGGCATACTCTAAGGCAACATCAGATAAACCAGTGGCTAATCTATTAACTACAGCATCTACTAGCTCATATTCTTTACCTTCATTGAAAAGGCTATCGTCAAAATCAATAAAATACTCAGCTCTTATACCAGGTATTATATTGTTTTCTTTAACAATCATTTTAGCCACTTCAGGAGTAATCACGGCTTTTAAATCATCTCTGTAAGCTCTAGCTTCGTTTTCAGTTAAAGGTCTTTTTAGCTTTTCTATTTTATCTGTTTCTTCTTTGATTAAAGCCCCAACAGCTTTACCTTTGTCGTTTGTTATTAGCTCTGGAACTTCAGTTATACCACCGTAAGATATACCACCATCATTATTTACTGATAAATCACCAGTGTAATACGTATTAGCGTTAGTCAAGTTATCTCCATTGATAATAGAGTATTTACCAGCTTTTGTATTGTCTGCCCAATCAAGCTTGTTTGTTTTATATACTTTTAAATTATTTGTTAAATTAACAAATCTATTGTTTATAGAGTTTAATTCACCAGATAATTGCATATATAATTCAGGATTATCAGAAGCAGACACTCTAGCTAATTGACTAGCTATATCAGCATATTCTTTTTTCCAAGCAAAAGCTTTCGTTGCTATTTCTTTTTGCTCTTGAGGATTTAAACCTGCTATGTCTATGTCTTCTAGACCTTCTAAAAGCTTAATCATTTTAGCGTCTTCAGAAGCTTTCTTTTTTTGATCAGCTTCTAATTTAGCTTTGCGCTGCTCCATTAAAGGCCCATATGTTGATTGAAAACCTTTTGAGAAAGCTCCAAAGTAATCTACTACTGGTCCTGCAGCTACAGCTGCGCCTTTTATTAATGCTTCGTTTACTGCCATTTTTTATTATTATTTTATTGTCCGCCTCCAAACATATTTGAGCCAGCTACAGCACCACCAATAGCTCCAATGCCTCCAATTATAGATTGCGTAGCAGCCGCTCTAGCTTGTCTAGCCGCGCCAAGTCTTTGTTGGGACATACCTAGTAGTGTACCTGTTTTTTCATATTCTAAAGCTCTAGCTTGAACTGCTCCTTGAGCCTCTAACTCTTGTAGTCTTTGAGCTTGCTGAGCTTGAAGTAGTTGATTTTGCTGCTCTTGTTGACCTATAGTTGCAGAAGCTTGTTGAGCAGCTTGCATTTGTTGGCCAGCTAGTGATTGAGCTAATGCAGCAATACCAGATCCACCAGCAGCACCTTGTAAACCAGTCATGGTAGTGGCTAACGCTTGTTGTTGCATTTGCTTTTCAAACTGAGCTTGTTGTTGATTTACAGTTAAATCCTCCATGGTATTTTCCATACCAGCGTAGAGATTTGAGGTATCTAATTGAGAATACGCGGCTTTAGCCATAGCCATTTCTCTTTTAGCTGCTTTTTCTTCTCGCCTTCTCTTGCGGCTACCTATAATACCTCCGGCTATACCGGCGACACCTTGTATTGCACCACCTACGAGCGCAGCTGTGCCAATTCCTGCCATAATTTTTTATTTTTTTCTATTATTTCTTCTGGTAATTCTTTATAATTATTTGTATACACATCAGCTTCAGCTTCTTCAAAAGTCTGAGCATCTGTTTTGTAAACACAAGCCCAGTGACAATCTTTGTGTATATATAAAACTCTTTGTGTACCTTCTTTTGTATATATGACGTGAGGTCCTTTTATCCTAACTATTTCGCCATTATCTGCTAAATAAGACAGTTCACCTTTTAATAAAAAAGAAGGATGGTTTTGCTTATGTACCATGCTTATAACTAAATGGCCTTTAGGCATAAATATCTCTCTTGTGTATAAACCACCTTCTATGTGCTGAATCAAAGGATATGTTTCTTTCATCTCTTCTGATTGCTTTTCTCCAGCGGTATGGTGAACAGCCCCTTCAACGTTGTTTAAAACTTGTTTTTCAAGCTCTAATATCTTCTCCCAAAGCAAACCTCTAGTCTCTGGTATATTCTCTAGTATTTGTTTTAAAGGGTTTTTTTTAGATAATAATCCCATTAAATTAAATTTAAGTTAAACATATAATTATTATTACATGTTATTTACTACTTTCAAACACTTCACTACCTACAGAAAACAATTCCGCATACGCTGTCGTGTTGTTTCTAAACTGAGCTTCCGCATAATAACCTTTTAATTGACCAACGTGCGCTCTAGTGTCTTTTTTAAAAAACACAAAGTCAGCTGTTGTTGGAGGCTGTGATCCGCTTACTATATCTATAGTTAATATTAAATCTGTTATATCAGTTATTGTTCCAAGTTTAATTTCTTGAGCTGTATCTATATCTAAATACCAAGCCTCGTCACCAACCTGTAGTGTTACTGGAAAAGGATTATTAAATGTTAGTGTTAAATTAGGCATAATTATATGTTTTAAGTACAGTTAGCATCAGGACAACATAATCTAAGCACGCTCCAAGCAGTTCCTGTTGATCCAGTGACTCTTAGTGTAGCAAAATCTTTATCATTATAATCAGCAGCGCTATATTGCCACCAAAGTATTTGTTGATATGTATTACTTCCAACTGTCATGCTACTAACAGTATACCCGGTTGCTGTATTAAACTCAGTTTGTCTAGTGTATGTCCAAGGACTCGTTATATTTGTTCCAATAAATTGATCTACGTCAGCGGCCTCTGTAGCTGAAGGCAATTTGTTTCCTGTGTTATACGTGCCGAATATATTGTCAAAAGGACCATCATTAGAAGTTCCAGAACCAGGTACAACATGACTTGTTGTTGCTACTTTATCACCAGTAGTTGCGCTTCCGTGGTATATTTCAAACTTATCTGGAACACCTTGCGCATCAACTAAAAACGCAACTAAACCACCAGCTGGATCAAGTGGTATGTCATAATCAACTATATCATAACCTCCAGAAGAAGACGTAGAAGTACAGCTTATAGATGGTATTACATATAAGAATTGATCTATATCTATAGTAAAGTTAGTAGTTAAATCACCTATACTATAAACATCTACAAAGCCTTTTATTGTAGCTGTGCTAGTCCCGGTTACTTCAACGCTTGTAAGTTCAAACTCTATATTAGTACCGTTATTCTTAACAAATAAAATGTCTACATCATTGGCGACGTTTATATTTGGACTAACAGATATTTGAGTTGAAGAATCAACGCTTGTAACTTCGTAGTTAAAAGGAGCTAAACTAACAGCTTGTTCTTTAATAGAGCTTACGTCATAAGCATTAAACCTATCACCAGCAGCTATACCATCTGTACTACTTAAAGTTATAGTGCCCCCAGTGCTAGCCGACGTTGTAGAAGCTATAGTTGTTTGCATCTCTGGTATCAAAGGATATACTTCTCTATCTTCTTCTAAGTATGGGTATGATAAACCTATTTTACTTCCAGAAGGAGCTGTGATATTCCACTCTACAGGAACTTTAACAGGTGTAGCGTAGTTATTAAGCGCGTCTCCTTGGTATTCAACTTGTGTAAACCCAGTCATTCCTTGAGAACTTGATCCATTAAAAATCATTTTAGGAGCTGCATTGTATTGATTAAAATACTCTACAGTGTTATTAATATCAACATCAGCTCCAGATATAGTGAGAAAATACCTAACAACATCTAAAGACAAGTTTTGTATGTCAGGAAAAACAACTTCAACGTCAACATAACCAGAAGAAGGTATAGAGGTGTTAGTTGCTAAATTCCATGTATTTGGACCTGTTTCAGAATTATCATCTGTTAAAACAACGCTGAAAACTGCTCCTTCGTCTCCCCACACTCTCCAAATTTGAGTTCTACCAACACTTTCAATATTTCTATCTGTTTTGTAGCAACCTTTACCAGACACGTACCAGCACCATCTTTTTACTTTTGGATTTGCAATAGTAAAAATCTCAACAGCTTTAATTAAACGAATAGAAATTTTATCACCAGAAATATTTTCATTTGGATATATGTAGTTAACGTTATAAGTAATACTTGTTAATCTGTTCTCAGAATCATAAGTTGGTGTTTGAACTATATTATAATTACTTTGCACGCCTTGAACAATCTGCATACCTGCGCCAACATCTAAATAATGATTAGCAGCCGCAGTATATGTTTTACTAAATAATAATTCACTTTGCCCAAAAGCACCTGAGTTTGAATAAGGAGTATTTGTTTCTGTACTATCACCAGTAACATTAGTACCAACGTTAGCTGTAAAAGTACCTGCTATAGTTATTTCATCAACTACTCCTTGGCCCACAACACATAAAGGTATATTTACGTTAGAAGAAGGCATTGTTACTCCAGCTGCAAAATTTATAGTACAAATAACATTAACACCGCTTTGAGCAAAAGTTACACTACTAACATATGTATTTGGAAAAAAACTAGGGTCTATAGAAAAATCATTAGCATCAATAGTAAACCCAGAAGCTGGAGATATAGTTAGAGCAGCGTAACTAGCACCAACAGCTGTAGCTATATCCGCGTTCTCTTCTATAACATATGTTACGTCTGAAAAAGTATAATTATTTATTGTTGGCATATTGTATATATTATTAAGGGCAAGTTGTTAAAGTATTATATTGTGTCCACGACGCTATTTGTCCACTACTGTTTAGTATCATTACATAATATGTTGCTGGTACAGCTGTAGCATTATTAGCATCTAAACCAGCGTGACTAACTGTTAAATCAGACAATTCATCTCCACTTCCTACAAACAAGTAAGCACCAGCGCTAGCTATAGGTTGGTTGGTTATACTGTTGTACATTTGGGTACCAGCCTGAAGTCCATCACTGAACACATAAGAAAACGCGGTTCCATTATTTGAAACACGAGTATAGTCTTCATAAAGCGGGCTATAAAACGCTTCAATAGCGCACTTAACGCTCTGAGCTGTTGTTTCGTTTACAATATTAGTTTGTTGAGCTGGTTTTGTACAGTCCCATATATTTACAAAAAATTGTATTGTATCAGGTGTTGAACCACCAGAGCTACTACAGCTTTCATCTATAGTTATTGTAAAATTGTAGCTCTGTGGATCACATTGGACTATAACAGGCGGTCCAATGCCTTCACCTATAAATTCGCAATCATTAAACTGCTCTAATCCTTTTATGTAGTTAAAATACTTACCTTCTTTCTTTTCAAACTCTTTAACTTCACCTCCTTCAAGATCTGTTTTAATATAATTCACATACCAACCTGGTTGCTTTTGCTCTACAGTCACTGGAGTTATTTTGTTAAAATTAACTTCAGCTATAGAGTACCATTTAGAACTCCCTTGTGGTTGATATTGTAATCTTCTACTCTGTGTTCCAGTATAATTTAATGTGCTAAATCCTTTTACAGACTGAGGCATTTCATTTAAAACAACGTTAAATGCGCTATCGTATTGCACTCCATAAAAGTTGTTAGCTTTTACATTTAGCCCATGCTCCCAAATTCTACCGTTTTTAAACGTGAAGTATCTATTATTTAAACTAACTCCACTTTCTTGTATAAATGATTTTCTAGAAGTCCAACCATCAACTGACTCTTTAAATGATACAGTAGTTTGCGTTATTGGATCGCTAGTATCTGCATTGCAGTCAGGGTTTAATTGATAATCTTGACTTTCGCTAAAAGTGTTTCTCCAAGATTGACTAAGATTATCTAAGGTCACGTTATATATATCTTTATCGTCATCATAACTACCTATAATGTTTGTTGAAACTCTTAAATTGTCAGCAAAGAAATCTGACATACCTTTTTCAGCAATATTAGTTATACCATCTCTAGATAGTCTTATAACAGCACCTCTATTTTTATCTGTAAAATACGATCTAAAAGCGTACTGCGCAAAAGACTCTGGGTTTTTGGATATACCAAACTCACCAACATAAGGAACCGCTTGGCCTAATACAGCTGTATTACCAGTTAAATTAACATTGCCGTCAGCGTTGAACAATGCATCTTTGTTTGCTAATACTCTAAAACACTTGTCTTCACAAAGTGTTATTAAGTCCGTGTCTCTAGCGTATAGCTTTTGTATCGTGCCATGTATTGGATTTAAATCTTTTGTTATAGGTAGAGCTTGTATAAACTGATTTAACCTATTTATACCTGATGTAGAGTTGTATACTTGTGAAAATATATAACCACTACCCCTTCTTTCTTCTGCATAAGGATCATCTAATACTGTAGAAACCTTAGGACCTTTATCTATGTAAACAGCATTATAATCATCTCTAATTCTATTAGACTCAACACCTTGACCATATGAATAACAGTTAAACCAATCTATTTGCTGATTTGTATTGTTATAATCTGATATAGGTATAGCGTTAGAAGCTTCATAGTAAAGATCTAGATCTACAGCTTCTTTAGGCTCTGTTTCAAATATAGCTGGATTAGGCGAAGTTAATAACTTATTATTGTCAGTACTAACGTTTTCAACTACCTGTATAGAAGGAAGTTTACTACTCAACACGCTTTGTTGGTTCCATTCTGGCATCCAAGGATCGTTTATAGCCCTATCTAGAAATATCATAAATATAACTATACCATTTTCAGAGTTTGTTCTCCAGTTGTTACAGTTTTTCTTCTTATATCTACCACCCCTTGGAACTAGATAAGAAAAAGTTTCCATTACGGTATATATTTCGCTTTGATCACCTTGCTTGGATTCAAACCTTATTTTAGCACCCTCTGCTAAACTACCACCAGTAATTCTTCTTGTTAAACCTATATCTGGCGGCGCGTAACCAACCATGCTATTTATATATGTTTGGGTTTCATCTGGCCTTACCCCTGTGTAAACAAAACCTACAACTCTTCTTCCTTTTGTAGGTGGAGCATATCCTTCGCCATTCCATACTCTAACAGGATTTTGAGAAGTATAATTACTTCCAATAGCAGGCGTTGTGCCAGCATAATTCATATTACTCCAGCCAAATATACTCCATTGTTTATTTCTTGAAGTACACCCATTGTCACTGCATCCATCACAACCAGCATCACCGTAATTAAAAGTTCTATGATAATTGCTCCAGCCCCAACTCCATGTTGTAGTAAAATCTATTTCATCTCTAACAGCATATCTAGGCTCTAAAGCTTTAAAAGACTCTATTATATTTGTGTCAAACGCAAAGTTTCTATTTATTTTAGCAAAAAATCTACCTTCAAATTCTGGTAAATTTTTCTTTTCTGGCTCATATATTTTTATAGTAACTGTTGTGCCAGAATTAGTTAAAGGTACTTCTGGTCCTAAAGGTTCTTTTAAAACTATTTCATACTCATTGTTGTTGGTGCCTTTTGTTTTGAAAGAATCTATTTCATAATAATCACTAGTTGTACCAGCTGTTGTTATTCTTACTTTTCTATTGCCAGTGAAACCTTTATGAAACTCTGGATTAGCGGTGTTTGTAGGTCCATTAAATTGAAGCGTTATTCTACCAGGTTCAATTTCATTTGTTAATTCTACGTCATTACCAGCTCTAAAAACGTCAAAAGTTGATATAAATTCTGGAGCAGATGAAGATATTGATAATATTTTATATCTATTTAACTCTTTTATAGCAACATCATTGTCATGCTGTTTTTTTAGAATTAAATAAGTTTCTTCATCTACTTTGTTTCTTTCTGAAGAAGGAAAAGACAACCATATATTTCCATCTTCTGCATGATAAAATCTATCTAATGCTAAATTGTAGTATTCATTAGAAGTTTCTTTTATAAAGAATTTATAATGAGTAGCCCAGTCTGGTGGTATATTAAGTGGAGTTACTTGTAGTTTATTAACGGTAGAAGAAGCTGATATATCTAACTGAAAACTAGCATTTTGACTTGTAAAAACAGGTGTTTCTCTTCCGTATGTATCTTTATATACAACTCCAACCTGATAAGTTCTTATTGATTTTATAGAAGGCGCTGGTTTTCCTATCTCATATATAGGCTCATGCGAAAAACTATTAGAACTAAGCAGTAAATCTACAGATGTAGATATACTAGAATCTGTGTTGATATATCCAACCGTGTTATAGTTTTGTAAATAATTACCATACACTACTCTATTACCTATAATTTCTTGAGATTTAGCTTTTCTTGGCACGTTATCCCAAGGTCTTAAAAGTTGATTATTATCTACAGTGCTACCTATTAATTCGCTTTTTACTTGATACGTGCTAGGTAAAGAAACGTTTAAATAATCTTCTTTTTTCAAAGTATCAACAACGTAAACAGATGTAGAATTGCTTTCCTTATACAATATATCAATTTCTGAAACCTCTTCGTCGGTCCAAACTAAACTTTCTATTATAAGTTTTTTAATTCTATTAACCATACCTAGATTATACGCGTCTGAAGAAACGTATTCAAATTCACCACCTAAAAAAGCAACTTTAGAAAAAGGCGAAAAACAAGAATATTCATTGTCTATGTATTTCCATCTATAAGCAAATCTAGGAAATTTATATTCAAAAATACTATCTTTTTCAAGCAAAACACACTCCCAAACTATTGGTTCTACTTCTTCTTCGGAATTTATAGTTTTTTGTATACCTAAAGATATAGCTTGTATCTGAGCTGTTATAGTTAAGTTGTTTATTTGTTTTATTTGTATTTGTATAGAATATTCTTCATCTTGACCAAATGGGTTTTCATAACTACCCGTCATTATAACTACATCATCTATCTGCCAAGCCGTAACAATTTCACTTATTTCAAAAGTTATATGACCGTCCCAGCCATAGGTAGCATCGTAATTTGGATTATTAGTGGCATTATCTAAAGAAGTTCCAAGATAAACACCACTTTCTCTTTGGTCTAAATACTCTCCATAAGTTGGATATGATATAAAAACATTTGGCTCTGTTGTTGGGTTTGGGATATATGTAAAGTTTTCTAAATCAGTATTATTAAAAGTTGTAGATACTGGTGTTATACCAGTACCAGGAACATCATTTCCAAACTTAGAAACAGCTGCATTTATAGTAGGGGCGTTTGTTGGTGATAATTTCGCTACAGTTACATCTTTTTCAGTAAAATCTGGTCTACCAGTTAAACTAGTTTGATAAGCGTTTTGTTGTGGCAACCACTTAGGAACTTTAGTGTGTGTAGTAAAATCTACAGATCCTGTTTTAAATTTTTCAATATTAATCTTCTTTGGTTCAGTCTGATCGTCTGTCCAAAATAAAAACTTATCAAGTATATTAATACCTGTGATTAAATAGTTTTGTGAAAAATTGAGTATACCAGCTGTATCAACTAATACTGGTTTTACTAGATCTGTAGTTTGATCATACTCTGCTATAGCGCTTACGTTGTCAGAAGCTATAAACCAATAAATTCTTTCGGTTTGGTCGTGCCTGTAAGATCCAATAACAACAGGGTTTTGAAGGGCATCTATATAGTCAGAACTCCAGTTTTCAGAACAACCTTCACATCCTCGCTGCTCTCGGTTTCCTTTTACATTTTGTAAAGTACCTACGTTAGATCCATCTGAGTTTGCTAAGTCTAAGTTTAGCGCGTCGCGGTATTCACCATTTGGTATTAACCGCTCATCAAGATCTTTATTCATTCTTCCTGATTGGAAGGTATGGATAAATTCTGGCATATATTAATGTTTTATTTGCTTAGATTTGTTACGCATAACTTGCGTAATCTCTTCTATTTTGATATTTGATAATCTTAATTTAGCATTGCGTCTAGCGGCTTGTTTTTCGCGCTTAAACCTTGCTATAATATATTCTGGCGTATTAGCTCTAGTTGATAAAATAGCATAAGCTATATACTTATATAAAGCTTCTTCAGCAAACTTATGCACTGTCATTTCTTCGTCAGTACCTAAACCGTCGCTTATATATTTTAAAGTGACGATGCGGTTAACCATATCAGAGCTAAAGTGTATTAAACCTTTTATTTGATCTATAAAAAACACACCGTTTGATTGAGAGTTTTCAGGATTAAGACCATAACGTCTACCTAAAAAATGTTCACTCATTAAATCACTGTTATTGGTATTTTCAAAAGCCTCTTTGTTATCTGGGTTGTCTTTAAATCTCTTCCAGGTCTCGGAATCTTGAGCGTAAAGTATTTCACCATTATTATCAAAAGTGTATTCGTAGTTACTATCTTGAAGTATAGGTAGTGGATCACTAGTTTTTCTAGCAGGATATATAACGTGCTCTATTCCATTGGCATCTGTCCATGTTAGTTTAACATAGTTTACGTAATCTTGAGGTAAGACCATATATAACTGTGGCCCTATTTCTATTTCTTGTGATTTAAAAGAAGGTAGAAGATCAAAATTAAATTCTTGTATACCGCGTTGTGCGTGAAACGCAACATCAGTTCTTTTTATTTTACTTATAACTTTACCTTCACCTACGTAAGATATAATAAAGTTATTTATAATATCTTTTAATGAGACAAATTGGTAGTTACCATAGTCTTCGTCTAAACTATTCCAGATACCATCTGGTCCTTCGTAATATTGTTCGTTAGTATAGTTTATTAGTCCCATTTATTAAGATTTTTCTTGTTGTATAGTTTCAATTTCTTCTTGATTAGCTACATTATATAGGTTGTAGTCTTTAATCAATAAACCGGCCATTTCTAATATTTTTATAACAAGCTCTGTTTCTTCAGATGGATTTAATTCAAAATTAACTGAATTAGCGGCGTCATATAGT
>MDTC01082944.1_pt1 | contig 16861 bp, 16 predicted proteins | sample 811181 | NCBI WGS metagenome assembly MDTC01 (sample SAMN05326644, study PRJNA326480) | marine metagenome | isolation source: seawater | place: Pacific Ocean: North | collected 2011 | reverse complement strand
GACAAATATCTCTGTTAGATATAAAAAATGTATTCAACTCCTGTTTGCGATAACCCGATAAGGTCTAGATTCGTCGCATTGATGCTATGTTCTGCTACAGACATCGCTAACTGACTTGCTGTAGTTGCGCCGGAGTCAATTAAGACCCCATATTCGTCAAGTACATTTTGAGGCGCTTCTGCACCGGCGGCATTTTCATAGAGGAGTCCAACAACAGCTGAGCCAGTAGGGCTGGGTCCGAGAATAGCGTTGACTGCTAAATCCATTAGTTGCTCATAGGACATTCCGGCGTCTAAAAGTTTTAAGCCTTCTCCAAGATAGCTTTTATTCGTTGCTGCATCTTTCCCTAAGAGTGCTCCGAGTAATTTAATTGTTTCACCAGCATTACCATCTATGTCGTATGCGAGGCTTTTGTCTGAAAAAGCTATTCTTTCAATATCAGTTGCTGAGTATTTGGTTGAACTAAGTTTTTCCGCTATGTCCCATGTCTTTTGTGAGGTGTCTACGGAATAATCTGTTGATTTTTTAGGTAAGGTTAGGACGTCAACATCTGAGCTTCCGGAAATTTTAGTAAACGGGGCGAATGCGGATAGCCCCGCTTTTTTGCCTTCGGCGAGGTAGTGTTTTAATCCAGAGGAGTACGTGCCAGATGTCACCGCTTCTGATGCTGCAGTATGAGTATTTATATAATATTTCTCATTGAAGCCAGGCTCTCCAAGAGAAGCTGAAACTGCATAGTTAGGACCAGTGCCGAGAGGTTTATTAAACTCATGAAGGTAAAAAATATTGGTGGACTCCGTCTTTGCGATATTTTGAAATTGAATCATGGAAACAAATTCCATTAGTCCATCGCTATCAAAGTCGGAAAAAATTACAGGCCTATTCGCTTTCATAGAACCTACTTTATTGGTGGGGATTTCAAGTATTTCAAATTGCCCCTTACCATCATTGAGATATAGAAGTGGATTTTGGCTGGACGTTCGATAAGTGGTGAGATCCATGTGACCGTCGTTATTGATATCTACTAATTTTCCGTACAAAGCGTGTGTTTGCCTTTCGCCGTAGGCATTTAGCTCATTATATTTCGGAATGAGGTTACTTATATCTGAAAAATTACCGGAACCATCGTTAAGCAGAATTTGCCAGTAATCACCCCCGTAGTAAGGCTCTTGTCTAACGTATTGAATCGCGAGATCTGGATCACCATCGTGATCGAAGTCCGCACTTAATATCTTAAGTGCATGTTGGTTTGAAATTCCGTATATAGATGGTGGGAGTTGCTTTCTGGATTCATAAGAGAAGGATCCATCGTTATTGATGAATGCATAACTCGAGGTAGCGCCTCCGCCCCAACCAACGATTAAATCATCATAACCATCGTTGTTTACATCAATTAACAATTGATCAATTAGTCTATTGTTGCTAGCAGAGCCATCATCGTCAGGCCAGTCGACACCAATTAATTGTTGGAATTTATCTCTGCTTAATTCAAATGTTCCGTCTAGATTTTGTGTTAATTGAAATCCACCCTCGGACCCACCCTGACCGACCCATATATCATCCAGTCCATCACCTGTTATATCTCCGACAGCGAAGCTATGCGCGTTTATGGCCAGGGGAAAACCGGGAATTGCTTCTGGCGTTAATGGAAAAATTGACTCCGCTTTTATTTGAGAATCTGTTGGTTGCACTAATACTAGCTCAGAGGGAAATTGAGCCGGTCCTTCCTTATATGCGGCCCTTGAAGAAGGCTCTCTTGTATCGATATTTACTGTCAAATAAAGCTCATCGGTTGTGGAGTTTAATCTAATCGGCTCAGCTTCAACGGCACTGCTGGTCACAGGCATTTTTAGATTGGCCTCAGCATCAAAAATGAGCGTGTCGTTCATAGAGAGAAGGGCGATGAAGGGGGTGCGAGTGTCTTCCCCACTTGAGTACCCTTTCATTATTGGAAGGATAACGTCTTTGGATTCGTCGTTATTCAAGTCCATCAAAAAGGCGACTTGTATCTCAAATTCAAGAAGCCCCCCGGGAAAGATTTTTCCTTCGTAAAGTCTGCCATCTTTGTCTATTGATGCATCTGTAAAACGATGAATTTCACTTTTTAAAAAGCCGCCGATTGGGGCTGAAAATATATCTGTTTCATATTGAACTCGAGTAAGATATTTGTCATAACTTTCTCCGATCGGGCTTTCTTTTCGAAATTGAAGGGTTTCGACGCCGGATAGCGTCGACTCTGTCCCCGTCTTAATGTTTTTTACGATGACTGAATCGTTGTCGTAATTAAAATCGAAATCGGTGTAATCCGAATCATAAAATATTACAAGATCATTTCCCCCACCTAAATCGATGACGTTATTTCCCGCCCACACGAAAACAATCTCGTCTAAATCTGATCCTATAACCGTCGCATCTTTTGGGTTTAGGGCATCGCTCGGAAGCTGGACTGCAGTAACTCCCGCTAGTTCATCACGAAATCCGAACCCATCCAAAGCGAATCCTTCTTTTAGATTTACAGTAGGGTTTTTAGGCGCCCACCAGAGAATATAGCCGACATCAGTGCCAGAAATTGCATCATTACCAGGCCCAGCGACTACCTCAATAGAAGCTAGATTTATTAGAGTGTCATCACCTGCCCTGGAATCTATTTTAGAGGTTCCAGCAGGAAGATCGCTGCCATCGATTGAGTCAACACTATTCGTTCCGAAGTAAGTGCTCATAGAGATTTCCCTGCAAATATAAGCCGCAGAGTACTATAAATCTGAAGCTTGAAAAAATAATTTTGTGCCAAGATTGACGTCGGACAATAATGAGGCGAAGCGCGGCAATGGCGGCAGGCACAACTTGCTTTCTGGGGCGCTATAGTAGCGCGGGACTGACTGCTAAGCCGATAACTCTCCCAACGTATAGATGAAGCTAAATTTATTAGGGCAGTGATAGTGCCACTTTTCTTTTATTAAATCAGTAGCGTATGTTTCAAAGAGGGCAAAGGAGGTAACATCGTGTTTCACTCTGCTAACCTCAGGCCATTCTTTTCAAGTGCAATTCCCTCTAGATGGCTATAGTTTTCCTTCCCGCTAAATTCATTCATAAACCTTGCATAGGTACGTTGGAACATCAAATGCTTTCTTCTTTTGGGCGCAGATGTGAGCCATGATTAGGCACTGCGGCACCGTCTAGGTGGGATCTGTTTTGCTTACCAATTTTTTTGGTTTCCATTGATCAAACGAAAAGATCCGCTGTCATACTGTTCTAGAACTAGTCCCTGCGATTTGTTATCAGACAAGATATCTAGGTCGCCGTCTCCGTCATGATCGATTGCTTTCAGCCAAAAGACCCATAAATTCGAGTCTAATGCATCTTCTTCGTATAAGGTTTCATACGAAAGCGAATTGTCTTCTGCGCTCAGAGTTGCCAGCTCTATCATTGCGCCCTGGTAATTTCTACTTCCAGAACCCGTGAGAGAGAGGAGAATTTCAATATCTTTATCGCCGTCTAGATCGACAGGTAATATATCGACGATTGTTGTAAATGGCTCATTTCTCCTAACATTAATTATTTCAGTATAAGTAGGGCCTAACCAGATTTTCGCTGCGCTGTCTTTTAAACACTCGCAGGCGGCAAGGATATCTGGGGAACCATCATGGTTAACATCATAAATCTCAGAAGTAAAAAGCGTTCCAATACCTGATAGTGGCTCAGGAAATGTGTTCGTGCCATCAATAAAATTTCCATTTCCATCGTTGAGTAAAATCAATAAGCTAAAGCCAGTAACGAATAGATCGATGTCTCCATCTCCATCAAGATCTCCAGCTGATGCGCTGTGATAGAAACCTAGGTGCTGATCAAGATAGTGAGTTGAATAAGTTCCGTCGATATTAGACAGTATAAGCCAAGGGCTTTCCCCAGGAAAAGGTGACGCATCAAAACCATGGTCTACGACAAATATATCTGGGCGCAAGTCGCTATTAAAGTCAGCGACAATTGCTTTCCTCGGATGAACAAAACTAGGAATGGTTCCACTTAACATCGATACATCATACGTGTAGGATCCGTCTCCATTATTTATGTAAATTTCTGCTGGGATCTTTTTTACATTTTCTTGAAGGTATGGAGTCTCCCACCAGAGTGTTCCGACAAATATGTCATCATCTCCGTCTAGATCAATATCTAAGTAGGTAATGGCGTTGTATGTGCTGTCGCCTTGATTAAAATTATTTTTGTTGCCCTTTTTTATTTCCGGATTGCGTATTTCTTTGTATGCGATCCAGGTTGACGTGTCCCTATTTAGAGTAGATAAGTTCTCGGTCAAAAGCGGTACGTTTGCGGATTGTGCGCTAAATCGGTTATTTGAATTAGGAATCAGAATTACGTTTGAGTATATGTTCTCTCCGCTCTTCAATAAGTTTATTGTAATTTTTTCCCCATCAAATATTGAATTTGTTTTTTGACTTGAGATATTTTCTTCAGAATGACTTTTATATGCGAACTCAAGCTCCCCAATATATTCGAGTTTTAAATTCTTATAAACTTTTTCACCGAATTTCAATGCTGGTAGAGTTAGTGTTGAGCCGTCAAGCTCGGCAAAAGCAGTAGCCTGCTGAGCATTCATAGTGTTGCATAATGTAAACGCTAGAATGGACGATATAACTGTTGCGGATAGTTTGCGCATTAGTCATTCCTAATGTTTATTATTTTTTAAGACGGTAGGCTCTCTAACCTACAAAGTCAATGGAAGTAATCGATTCGGTGAGAGTCGGAGGTGGCAGGGGGAAATACCAACTTGAAATTAAAAACTGCGTTCTAATTCATCTTGTCATATTGTTTTGCACCCCCTCTATGACCTTCTGCTGCTTTGTAATGATAAGTAAATCAGGGTGAAAAAAGGTAGCAACAGGGGTTCGAAATCCCCTGCAGGATGTCATTTTCTGAACGTGTTCGACTGGTTGTACACTTAAAACGGAAAACTCAGATTTAGGCTTGGTCAATAGACTCAATGATTTTGTCGTTTCGATAATAGCTTTTACGGGCTTTTTTAGATATTTAATCCAATCCCCTGGCTGTATCTTTGACCCATTCGATGAACAGAGGATGACTAACTATCCCTTTCTCGTTAAAAGCATAATCCAAACCATCAAGATCTTTTTTGACGCGTGATTGAATTCCCTCACTGCTCATTAGGTCGGTCACTACCAAGGTTCGTCTGCTATCAGCTGAATTTTGTTCTACTAGATTTCGAAAACGCATGACATTTTCTGATCGTGTGTTCGGATCTGCGTCGTCTTGTAGGCTTAATGGGAAGACGCTATGAAAATTACCTTTTCCCTGTACATGTTTTGCAATATTTTGCATGATTTGCAGTTGTTTCGCATTATCAGCAGTATCGATGGGCCCGTGTGCAACAATAATTACTGTTTCTTGCTGAGGATCTTTACTGATTTCCATGGCGTGTTCATAAACAATTTCACGCGCATAAATATGGTCATTGATTGGCTCTAAAAAATTAACTTTCGCGTTATCAATAATCCCAATATCTGCATAGGTGTATTTAGGTTCTAAGCCAAAAGCATAACGCCATTGCCTGATTAGAGTATTATATGGACTTTCTGTTAGCGGTATTATATGGATGACATCTATTTCTTTTTCTTGCATTTGGATTAACGCACAGGATATGTGCCTTGACGTCATCATGCTCATACCAAATGCGATACTTGTTGTATAGTTTTTAGTCAACGGTTCTACGTCATTGAATAGAATTTGATCGGCGAAGTCATTCACTCCATGAGCCAATATCAAAATGCCTTCTGATGCTTGTTCATTGGCAGTCTCATATTCCCAGTAGTAATCGCTTCCCATAGAATTCATTATGCGCATTATTTGTTCATCGCCAAATTCCCTGAGGGTTGGAAGAGACTCTCTTATTTGAGGAAATTTTTCTTTCATTTCGCGGGAATCAAGCGGGAAGTATGCTTTTTTGGTCGAAGGATCTTGCTGGGGGCATGCCTCTTGTCCTGCTGCGTTATATGTTATTAATACATAAGCGGCAGCTATAAATTTGAGTACGAGTGTATTCATGTATTTTGAAGTTTCTTCTCTGTTTAGGTTTTGACATGAAATATATCAGCATTTTAATGATAATGATAATTATTCGCATTGCATCGCGTTGTTGTATTTCCCTTTTAGAACACTATTTTGTTGAAAGTGAAATCGGCGTAGAAAAGGCGCTTATACCAACGCGCAAAGTATCCAGTTGACTTAGACGTCAATAATGAACTGACTCCGAGAAACAGAGGCCTGTTCATGAGGTATATTTAAGTCCAAAAACCATAATCTTAGACGTGCTTTCATTTTAATTAGTAAGAAAGGATTTAGTTACATGAATCAATTGCTTTCACAGCCACGGTTTCGCGGTTTTTCGCATCAGATTATGTTCTTCGTCTCAATTTTTGCTTCTATTTCGCTCGTTGTTAAATCAACAAATAAACTTGAGTTAGTCGCAACTATTACTTATTCATTTGGACTTTTATCAATGTTTGGATTCAGCGCTTTGTATCACCGAAAGAACCTAACGACTGAGAAAAAGAAACTTCTTCGTAAGTTTGATCACGGGGCGATATTTTTAATGCTTGCGGGTACGTTTATTCCTATTTGTTTATTAGTGCTTCTAATCGAGAGTGGAATAAAGTTATTAACAGCGGTTTGGTTGGCTTCTATGATTGGAATATTGGTATTCGTTTTGTCAGAGAGTATGCCCAGATTAATACGTGCGTTTATTTTCTTACTTATTGGATATTTCATTTTTCCATTTATGCCGGCTGTGATACTCGCTCTTAATGCGCAAGAAATTGTTTTATTACTAAGTGGAGGAATCGTATACTCATTGGGCGCTGTGGCTTATGGAATTAGATTTCCTGTGCTCAGTCCTGAAATATTTGGATTTCACGAGTTTTTTCACCTTCTGGTAATTGTTGCCGCAACACTTCATTTTTTTTTGATCTTCGGTTTAATCTGATCATCGAACACATCTTGAGCACTCGACTAGATCTGAGGCTAAATAATGAGACAGAGGATTGGTCGCGATGGCAATTAAGCCTACTATTTACAAGTTGACAGTTTCGCTAAGCGACTTGGATCGTCAGGTCTACGACTCGCTGAGTCTGACTATCGCACGCCATCCATCTGAGACGATAGAAAGAATGGCAGTTCGGGTAATGGCTTTTTGCTTGAACGTGCGAGAGCAACTTGTATTTTCCAAAGGGCTCAGTGATACAGACGAACCCGACATTTGGGCTCATTCGTTGGATGGTAACTTGGAGCTCTGGATCGATGTTGGGGAGCCGTCGCCAGATCGAATAAAAAAAGCAAGCCGGCTTTCGAAGGAAGTAAAAATCTATAGCTTTAACAGCAAGGCGCCGACTTGGTGGCAACAGAATGAAAAACAGCTTACTATTTTGGACGCTATTTTCCATCGGTTCCAATGGGAGCAAGTGGAAGCACTCGGGTCTATTATTGATCGTGGAGTAGGTCTCTCAATAACTATATCAGGCGACTCCTTATTTGTTGTCAGTGAATTAGGTGACTGTGAACTTATCCTTCAGAAATTGTCAGACAGTTCTTGATCTTTAATCTTTATCCATTTTTTTTTGAGAGAAATATATGTCAGGTCCAAAACCCAAAACGTCATTTATTGGTGACGGCGAAGTACAAATCGTCAGGTTAGTAAAACAACCGATCGACTTGTATAAAATTTTGAAATTCGAGGGTCTGGTAGGTAGTGGAGGAGAGGCAAAAGCTGTTATTGATAAAGGTCTTGTAATCTTGAACACCGCTGTCGAAACGAAAAAGCGAAAGAAGGTTTTTTCGGGTGATACAATCGAATTTAATGGAGTTTGTTACCGTGCGCTTTGCGACGTACCGATGGCCTCGACGGAGCCAGATAATATCTCTCAAAATAAGAATAGAGATTTTGTTGTGAGCAATGCCAAACCTATTTTTGCGTCTGCTGTAAAAACTGAATTTAAAGGGGTAGCGTCAAAGAAGGGTGGCAGAAGAGCGATTGGAATAAAGTGCTAGAAATAGAGGTGCTGCTAAGTAGTTAATTCTCCAAAGTTGATCGGGGCAAACGCGCACTTACAGAATTTCAACTGGTGTTTACGAGTGTCAAACAAAGGATTTATTATGAACACTTCTTACCCTCGTCGAAAATTCATCAAGGCAGCTCTCGCTGCCGGGCTTGGATCTGGAGCATTACTGTCTACCTGGTGTGCGAAAGTTCTCGCTGCTTTAAATGATTTAGAGATAAGTAAGGTCTTCGAGCATGGAATTGCAAGCGGAGATCCAACTCACGATGGAATAGTTCTGTGGACCCGAATAACCACAAACGTCAGGGTTTCTGTCCAGTGGCAAGTGGCGATCGATGACGACTTCGATAATGTTGTCCAGCAGGGCGAGTCGATCACCGACGGTGCATCAGACCATACTGTTAAGATCGAAGTAAATAACTTGAGACCAGGTGAAACTTATTACTATAGATTTTTGACTGAAGGAACAACCTCAGGACCAGGCAGGACCCGAACCCTGCCTGTTGGCCCTCTTAAGCGCTTAGGAATAGCTGTAGCTTCTTGTTCAAACTATCCATTTGGTTACTTCAACGCGTATGAAGAAATTGCTATTGATGAGGACGTTGAATTTGTTGTGCACCTTGGGGATTACATATACGAGTACGGTGCTGAGGGATGGGGGGCCGAACAGGGTGGGCTACTCGCTCGGATACATTCGCCGAGCCATGAGATCGTAAGTCTAGCTGATTATCGACAACGACATGGCCAATACAAGGCAGATCGAGCATCTCGCCTGATGCATGCATCGCACCCTCTGATTGTAACGTGGGACGATCACGAGTCAGCAAATAATCCTTGGGTAGGTGGTGCTCAAAATCACCAGCCCGAAAAAGAAGGAGAGTGGCATAAGCGCCGAGAGGTCGCATTACAAGCATTCTATGAATGGATGCCGATTCGCGAACCAATAGCTGACGGCCAAAGGGAGGAATTGTGGAGACATTTTTCTTTTGGGGACCTGGCATCCATGACAACGCTTGAGACACGCCACACCGGCCGAAGCTTGCAGGTAACATATTCTGACCATTTGAAGGGCATAGAGAATCTTTCGCAGCGAGAGCGATTTCTAGATGAGGTTCTTGGAGACCCCGATCGCACAATGTTATCAAGTAAAATGGAAGGTTTTTTGGCTGCTAAATTAAAAGATTCTGTCAATTCGGGTCAAGCTTGGCGGATACTGGGGAATCAGATTCCAATGGCGAGAACACATGTGCCAGACGTCGCCAGGCGACTCGCACGGGATGTTTTTTCTAGTCTAGATTCGTTGCCTGACTCGTATAGCAACCTCTCGCGGCTCGGTGAGCTTGATCTTCCCCTATACTTGGATACCTGGGATGGATATCCAGTGGCTCGAGAGAAATTGTATGACCTTTGTCGTGAATCTGGAGCTAACGATTTAATTGTCCTTACCGGCGATAGTCATGCGTTTTGGGCGAGCGAGCTTTTCAATAACGCAAATCAATCTATGGGCGTCGAGTTAGGCACGACCGGTGTCACATCTCCCGGTGACTTTGAAAGTTACGGACCACAGGGTGCGATGGCGATTGACAGATTAGTTTCCGAGCATAATCGTGAGGTGATTTGGACCGACTGTACTCGAAGAGGCTTCATTAAACTTATTTTAACTAAGGACTCGGCTCAAGCCGACTACATCGCTGTGGATACAGTCAATTCTGAGAAATACGTCCCGTCTTTGGTGCGTCAAATGAGAATCACAAAGAAAGACGGAGACCTCGTCTTTGACGATTAGGGCTATAGGTCTTGAAATCGTTGGCTGATTGAGGTGTGCGTTGTGAAGGAGGAAGTTATCCTTAAAAACCACTTTGAGCGACAAGCCTGTGGACCGGAGATAGTTTTCTCAATATCGTTCAATACTCTGGTATGTTGCGTTGAAAAACACGCCAATAATGCCACTCTTCAGTAATATATTCGTCTCCGTTGGCATCCGTTTCTTTTACAGTTGGGCTTAGTCCTCCGCGTAATCGTGTTACCTCAGCCTTATCTTGAATCAACACTGCTGTCATTTCATAAAGCTTTCCATCAATCTTTAGGCGCACGCGCGGATCGCGCTCAATATTGCGCCACCATGCCTTTCCGTATGGAAATTTCTTTTCTAGTCTAAAAGTTTGTCCACTTGATTGAAGGTAGAGCTCTTCTCCGCGCGGGACCAGCAGGATCGTGACGGAGTGGGGGATGCCGTACCACGTGCGAGTTTCAAGCTCGGTCGCATTCTCGCTGAACGGGTCGCTGAACTTTTTGACCCAGTCCCAATCCTTCACTGGCTCACGAAAAACTTCTCCTGCAAGCCATAATCCGGGTCTCGCTGACCGACCTGCATTGAGATATTCGTTGGCACTTGGGTGTCCTGGCGATAGCCCAGTCGTGCGTAACGTCAAAAGTATTCCGCAAACGAGCCCTCCAGCCGCAAGCAAGCTGATTTTTACGATCCTTACCCTGTTCATGTCCCCAAGATACTATAGATTTCGGCTAACAAGGAAGATTAGAGTTTTTCTTGTGCAGTGCAGACCTTTCTATAAAGAAGTCGAAAGTCCGGAAGTCGAAGCTTTTCAAAGTTTTCAAAAGCTCCCGCTTGTATAAAAATACTTGATGGTAAGCTAGTTTCAACGGATATTTAATATTAGACTCTAAGGCCGCTGATTAATTTTTTATAAGGAAGGTAATGCATGCTAAATCTTAGACTTAACGTAGCTATTTTTTTGTCTCTCTCTTTTTCAACTCTTGCGCTTTCGCAGGTCGGTATTAAATACGATATTAACGCCTCGAATCCGCTGGCTGTTGTGGCAGCGATGGACAAGTTCTACTCTTCGCCGACCGGGCAAGCCGCTTCGGGGTCAGTGACGTTATATCAATACATGGCAAATGGCGATAACCCAGCCACACACGCATTTTTAGTGAGCTTTTCCAATTTGGAAGAGATGCAACAAACTTTTACAAGGAACGCATTGTCGCAAGATTGGACTAATTTTTTGGCCGAGTTGAATATGGCTTCTGACCAGATTGATTCGGTTATGTATAGAGCAACAGGAATTTCTGGCGGTGATCCATCAAAGGTAACATCTCCGAACACCGCGAATTACTGGATCTATTTAAACGTTTCTGATCCCGCAACGTATGCTTCGGCTTGGCAGACCCTAACAAATAAAAATGATGATCTTGATGTGGCTAGTGGGTTGTCTGAAATTTTGGCAGATGGTGCGAGTAACGTGACTCACGTAATAGCTCAGAGGGCTAATGATTTACCCTCTCTTCTCGGAAGAACAAATAGTCAACTGGTTGGATGGGATGACTTTGTTGAATCAGTTTCCTCAATCAGAACCGTTGTTTCGAGGGATATGCTCGGGCAAGTAAAAACTTGGTCTGCTTCCAATTAATAGTAAGTTTGTAAAAATATCGTAAGAATCATTGAAGGGCGTTCAGATTTATTATTCATGAATGCCCTTAGTTTTTTTTCGCGTAATTGTGCGTTTCTTTCATATTAAGTGAGAAGTAAGAAAATATCTTTGGATGATATTTGATGCGATTTTGAAGCTTGCAATGAGTTAAATATATGAAAAAGTTTTTTTTTCTGTTTATTGTTGTATTGTTAGTCATCGGTACGGTGTATTCGCAAGAGAATCTGTTCTTACGAGATGAGTTTGGAAACCCGGATATCAATGGCTTTTGGAATTTCAACGATGCGACGCCGTTTGAGAGACCTAAGCGATTTGGAACCCGAGAGTTTCTAAGTTCGATTGAGCTGGAAGAAAAGATTAAAAACACTTTAGGGGCCGAGAAAGCAAGAGAGCGACGGGAAGCGGATCTTTCAGATAGGGTGATTGCAACACCGACGAGTAACCCGGGAGCGTACAATGACTTCTGGTCTGACTATGAAGATGGTTTTCTAAATACTCGAACCTCAATTATTGTTTTTCCTGAAGATGGACGAATTCCTGCTATCCGAGAGGGGGTTTCCACCCAGTTATCGCCACCTCATGCAAATGGTTGCAATACTAATAATGTCGTCTCGGTATTAAGGCCGGTGCGGATTTCGTTTGGCGCGCTAAGTTGTGATCGACCAGAGGACTTTAGTTTAGCCTCAAGATGTTTGTTTTTTCCTCAAACTACTGGTCCCTATATTAAAGCGAACTCTTACAATAATAATATCCAGATTGTTGTTACCAACGATTATGTGGTGCTGTATTCGGAACTCGGAAATGATCCGAGAATTATTCCCTTTGGGGCACGTCCTGGTCCTCACAATGAAATCGATACATGGACGGGTAATTCAACAGCGCGTTGGGATGACGACGTGCTTGTTGTTGAAACAAAAAACTTTAGTGATAAGTTGGCAAGCATTTTTATGAGGATGATAGCGATTGGTTCTGCAGAGGATATGATCTTAACAGAAAAATTTACAAAGAAAGGAGAGGGGGCTTTGGTGTATGAGTTCGTTATCTCTGATCCGGGAACTTTTGAGAGTAAAATTCATGGGATAACACATTTTTCTAGATTGGATGGTGTGATTTATGAATTTGCCTGTCATGAAGGTAATTATGCGTTTGCAAATATATTGCGTGCGGCAAGATTACGAGAGTTAGAACAAAACATTAATTCGGGCTCATCAAAAAAAGCTGACATTTGAGTTTGTGCTCGTTTGCTATTGTAAGCTTCAAAGGTCTCCGCAAGGATTTCAATTAAATACAGGTTGGTGTTTAAGGATGCAGAAAATCTGTTTAGATTGCGGTATGAGTATTGATGAGGGCACAAGTCGGTGTCCAAAATGCGATAATTGTTTGGACTCCCAACATGATGGATCTATTATTACCGCAGACATTGCGCATCAGGGTGAACGCGTTGAAGAAGCCCTTGGTAAGATGCGTGTTGAGGTTGACGCTGCGCGAAATGGAATGGGGCTCTATCTCCGTTTAATAGTTGGATCAGGAGTAATTCGTGATGAGGTCCTGTTTGCCTTACGAGGGGTGCAGGCCGATGGAGTGATCAAGAGCTTTGAAGTTGAATCCGCAAACGCGGGGGCTATAAAGATAAAGCTTAAGTGAGGGTTTTAAAGAAAAACTAGATATGCTCTTTTATTTTATTGATTCGCTCGTTTGCGATCAGGCATTTCTAAGTCGACAGTGAAAGATACAGGGATCGACTGCGGTAAGAAGCATATCGCATCGTCGCAGGCTTGATAGTTGAGGGTGCCTGTAAAAGTTAGCGCATCTAATGTCGACATCGCGCTCTCGGCTTGCTCATCTCCATTCATAACAATCTCCTGGAGAATTGTGAAGGGTGACTGATATATCGGGACATGCTCATCAAGCGGTTCAAAGAAATATATTTCGGACTCAGGATAATTGACGGGCTCAATTCGAGCAATCTCAGTAGGGTCAAGCTCGAAGCCTATGACTCGATAACCTTTCTCTTCAGCCCCTGGCGCATAGACGTGCATCCCAGCTCCAGGAGCGACATCAAGAGCCAGAGAAAAACGGGTGCCTACGGTTACAGAGGTGTTCGAGGGATAAGCAGTAAAACTAAGGTGCGCTGTTTCTCCCCTAACTGCTGCAATTGGGGAGACTCCGACCCCAGTTTTGAGCATGATATTAGAGGTGGTATTGCGTTCCCGGTAAAACTCCTCAAAGAACCGAGAAGTCACTATACCGTCCCTGTTAAGAATAAATGTGCCAGGATAAGGCGTTCCTACGATCAGGCTGTTGGCACCGAACGCAGAAACATATTTTGCAACGTCTGCTTGAACACCTGGATCATTAGCTTTATCTCCCACACCCTCTTCGGCGACCGTGTTGAGAATGCCAAAACTTTTTATAACGCGTGACTCAGGATCCGCGAGAAGAGGGAACGTAATACCTCTCCTCTCGGAAAAGTCGGAAACTACATCGACGGTATCATAGCTGATAGCGGCGACGCCAATGCCTCGCTGTTGCAGGGTGTCTAATTGTTCTTGCAGCTCCACGAGCTGCGCTTTGCAGTAGGGTCACCAGTCGGCAGAACGGTGAAATAAAAGCATAAGGCCATTCGGCCCCGACACTGAATCTAGAGTTTGTGTCTCACCGAATTGATCAGTAAGCTTGAAGTCGGGGACGGCCTCACCAACCTGAGGACCAAGCTCCGCCACAACAATGCGTTGACGTTCAGCGCTCAATCCTAACGCGGCAATGATGGAGAAGCAGCTAGCTAAGGTTATTTGTAAGGCCATATTCCTCATGGACCAAACCCTATCACATTTTCTTTGCTAGCGTTACCTTCAATTTAATTACTCGATCACTATCTGATGTCTCTCCTAAATCACATATTCTACGCCGTTTTGTTGTAAGCCAACAAAATCAATATTAGATGCGTTCATGGAGTGTTCTGCAACGGCCAGTCCAAAATCACTATATGAAAGTGTGCCTGAATCAAGCATTTGTCCATATTCATCTAAGATCGATTGAGGAGCCTTTAGGCCGGTTAGATTCGTGTAGAGTACGTCCACCACAGAAGAGCCTATGGGAGATTGGCCAAAAACAAAGCTCATGGCGCTGGACATCAATTGCTCATATGTCATGCCATTATCAAGCGCGTGAAGCCCAGCACCGACGTAAGTTTTGTCGGTTGCAGCCTCTTTTCCTAGGATAGCGGATAGCAGCTTAATCGTTTTGCCCGCGTTTCCATCAAGGTCTAGTGCTAAATAAGTATCTTTAAACTTCAGTCGTTCGATATTTCTGAGGGTATCGGTGTCGCTGGACGTAACCACATTCCAAGCGCTTGCTAGAGATATAACCTCTGAAGAGGTAGCGTAGTCGACAAATTTTGTCAGTTTCGCGTCTTTATAGTCTGTTGTGTAAATGGCAAGATCAATACCTGCTTTACCATCGAGAACATCACTTCCGGCTCCGCCTGTTAGCTGATTGTTGAGAGAGTTTCCGGTGACTGTATCTGCGCCACTGCCTGTAATAACGTTCTCGATATCAGTTTCAAAGGCAATACTGAAGTTGTTTTCTAGTCTCCAGCCGTTAAAAGGCACTGTGCTGTAGGAGCCAGCTGAGAGATTTATGTTGCTGCCTTCAGAAAAATTGTAAAAATTAAGTGTGTCCGTTCCTCCTCCATCCCATATGAGTTTGATTTCTGGAAGGTCAGGGTCAAAAGTATAAGCTGTGTCTGTACTATTGTGTTCGGTATTAGACCCATATAAATATTGTAGCGCCGCAACGTCGTAAGCCATCGGGGTTGAGGGTATGGCATATTCTTTTCCGTCAATAACTTTCGTTGAAGCGCCGTCAATAGAAAATTCACCGGCCATCACCGTGTATTCTCGCGAATTTTTTTCTTCTGGGAAAGGTATGTCAGGATTGTCGTTGGGATGCTCAACACCTAACGCGTGAAATATTTCATGATACATGACGGTTAAATCCCCAATAGGGGTTTGGGAACCGACCTTATCTGAGCTTTCGGCCATGGCGACCAGGCCAGTTGAAAAATCAGACCCAGCGAAGTTCTTATTGAACCAGATATCTCCTCCTCGGGGTTCATCGTTTGGAGGGTCTGCAGTGGCCACGATCCCTGGTAAGAAAACTCCCTGCTCATCTGTGATTGTATTAACACCAAGTCTTATAGTCCCAACAGTTTCTTCGCCCTCAGCAACTTCAATAAAATTCACACTGATATATTTTTCTATTTCGTTAAAAGCTGCACGAATGTCTTCTTGTTGTTGTTTGCTGAAAGAAACGGGTGTAATTTTTCCAACGTCGTCTTGATAGCTATAGCCTGCAGAATTTTCTTTGCCGGTTGGAAAGCTAAACGAGATGATAGTTTTTTCTTGATTTGATTCTTTTGTTGTAAGAAACGGGTCACTTACCCATTTAATAGGAACGCCCTCTCTTTTGTTGAGGAGTGCGTCTATATGATTTACTCCAGACAGTGCTTTTAATCGGACTTTTTGCCCTGATTCCAAGTATGTCTGCCTGTTAAGTTCTGCACTCATTTGTAACTCCAATAAAAAGGCATTAATTTTTTTCAATAAGAGATAACCATAACAAATCGTGGTGGCAGGCCAGGTATTGATGATCTGCCACCATGATTTTTATATAGACTGACTTACGTCAGGATGTATGCATCAACGACGAGAGTCTTCGCAAGCATATCGAGTGTGCTTCTATGAAGGTTTTGAGTTCCGTCGCTAATAGTTACGACTTCCTCTAGATATGCTTTTGATCCCTCTCTTCGCCAAATTCCAACTCCCGCTCCTGCGACCATTGTGTTCTCGTCTATGAAGCCTCTTCCCTGTCCTTGATAAGTGCCTCCACTTCTATCGGCGTTAAATCTAAATCGAATTGTTGAATAGACTTTTCCGTACGCCCCCATTGTCGCCTCTAAGTGAATTACATTCTCCTCGTCACCGATTTCCATTGAAGTGATGTTCATGACCGACTGTTCTTGTCTCGGCTGTAGTGTTAGTGGTGCTGTAATGCTCATCTTCTTAGCCTCCATATCTTAATTGGTTTATTTGTATAAAAGTAATTCGCAGCGAGACCTTTTGTGGTTTGCTGTGAATGATTGATCAATTAATTTCCGCGAAGGGGTGATTGATGTGTGTGCTTTACTAGCCAACTACTGCCGTCTTTTATCAAAACCAGAGATACCCATGCTGGGCTACTTGTTGTCGCTCCGCCCCCATGAGGATATATGTTCCACCATTGCATAAAGCTGGCGATTGCAACATCTCCGTGAATCGAAACGATTGGATT
>MDTC01118764.1_pt1 | contig 16863 bp, 15 predicted proteins | sample 811181 | NCBI WGS metagenome assembly MDTC01 (sample SAMN05326644, study PRJNA326480) | marine metagenome | isolation source: seawater | place: Pacific Ocean: North | collected 2011 | reverse complement strand
GTTGATTGAAAAAGAATCTTCAAACAGTGATTTTTCAAATGAAAGAGAAATATTATATAAAATTTTATTTGATATGAAAAAAGACCTCAATGAACTTAAGAAGGATATTGGTAAAATAAAAAGTGATAATCCTAATTTTGATATTTCTGTTCTTAAAAATATGCAAAAAAATGACTCTGAGGAATTGATTGAAAAGAACGAACTCAAAAATAATCTTATACCTATTAAAAAAAACAATATTACAAGTACAATAAGTGATAAGTATGATTTTGCAGAAGAAATTCAGGAAGAAGAGACACTTTCAATTCAAGATAAAGAATTAGAGTTAGTAATAAAATCACTGGAGAGAAATAATGGAAGAAGAAAAGCTGCTGCAAATGAGCTTGGAATATCAGAAAGAACGTTATACAGGAAGATTAAACAATATGATATTAAACTTTAAATATATATTTATATATATAATTTTTATTGGTTTTCAATCTTGTGGGAACTATTCGTTTACAGGGGCTTCAATACCTGAGGGTACAGAGACATTTCAAGTTAATTTATTTGATAATAATTCAGGAAATAATGTGGGGTCAATTTTTGAACCTGGTTTGGATAGAGATTTAACTTTAGCTCTTCAAAATATTTTAGAAAATCAAACAAATTTACAACTTGTTCAAAGTAATGGAGACTTATTATACGAAGGTGAAATAAATGAATATAGAGTAAGTCCTATGACTTCAACAGCAGATTTAAACGCAGCACAAAATAGACTCACAATTTCCGTAAATATAAATTATACTAATTTCAAAAAAGAAGAAGATAATTTTGAGAGAAGGTTCTCGTTTTTCTTTGATTTTCCAGCTGAACAACAGCTAATATCAATTAAAAATGAAGCTCATGAGGTTATTTTCGAAAGATTGACACAAGATATTTTTAATGCTTCACTCGCAAAATGGTAAAAATTGATAGAAATTTTATTGTAAATGGACTAATTAATCCTGAAAATGTAAAGAAAGACAAACACAAGTATTTTTTAAAATTATCTAAGAAATATCCTTATTTTAATCCATCACATATAGTCAACATTTTAATATCTAAAAAATATAATACAGTTGACTATAAAAAAAATCTAAAAAGATTTTCTTTAAATTTCGTGGATAGAAGATACCTTTACAATATTTTAGACAATGATAAATTTTTTACCAAAAAAAATGTTGAGGAAATAATTTCAGATCTAAATCATTTTGAATTAAAAAATAAATATTCTTTTACAGACTGGGTACTTAAAACAAAATCTGTTAATTCTGAAAAAAAATCAACTGTTTTGAGTTTTGAAAAAAATCTTCTTTCAAATATAAAATATAAGTCTAGAGATATTGATCATTCAATTAATAAAGAGGATTATATTACAGAAACTTTAGCAAAAATATATTTGAAACAAAATAAATTAAAAAAAGCTTTAAAAGCATACAAAATGTTAAGTTTGAAATATCCAGAAAAAATTAGTTTATTTGCAGACCAAATAAAATTTATTAAAAGTAAGTTAAAAAATGAATGACATATTTACAATAATATTATTTTCAATTATATTTCTATCATTCTTATTAATTCTAGTAATAATGGTTCAGAATCCGAAGGGTGGAGGATTGTCATCAAGTTTTGGTGGTGATTCCCAGCAAATGGGCGGAGTTAAAAAAACTACAGATTTTCTAGATAACAGTACCTGGTTTATTGCATGTGCTCTTCTCATTTTAATTTTGTTTTCAAATATCACCCTCAACCCTGGCAATAAAAGTTCTGATTCTGAACTTTTAAATAATGATAATGACTTTGAAATTGAAGAAATTCTTGAAAATAATGATTCTGAAAACGAATCTGAATAATATTAACTTTATGCCATGATGTCATTAAAATCACTATATATAATTACAATTTGACATAAATTTTCGTTTGGCACGATTGATGAAATTTAAATAAAAAAATTTAGTATGAGTAAATTAAACATTAAACCCCTTGCTGACAGAGTTCTTGTTGAACCTCTAGAGGCGGAAACTAAAACTGCATCAGGTATTATCATACCTGACACAGCAAAAGAAAAACCCCAAAAAGGTAATGTTGTTGCCGTTGGAGCTGGAACAAAAGAAAATCCCATCACCGTGAAAGTAGGTGAGACCGTTTTATATGGTAAGTATTCTGGAACAGAGCTCAAATATGAAGGTAAAGATTACCTAATAATGAAAGAAAGTGATATTCTAGCAATAGTTTAAAAATTTAAAATTTAAAAAAATGGCAAAAAAAATACAATTTGATACTCAAGCAAGAGAAGGATTAAAAAGAGGTGTTGATGCATTAGCTAATGCGGTAAAGGTAACTCTTGGTCCAAAAGGAAGAAATGTAATAATAGGTAAATCTTTTGGTGGACCACAAGTAACTAAAGACGGTGTTACTGTAGCTAAGGAAATTGAATTAGAAGATACACTAGAAAATATGGGTGCTCAAATGGTTAAAGAAGTTGCATCCAAGACTAATGATCTAGCTGGTGATGGTACAACTACTGCTACAATTCTAGCTCAATCAATTGTTACTGAGGGACTTAAAAATGTCACTGCTGGTGCTAATCCAATGGATCTTAAGAGAGGTTTAGATAAAGCTGTAAAGACAATAGTTCAAAACTTAAACAAATCTGCTAAGACTGTAGGAAACTCATCTGATAAAATACAACAAATAGCATCTATTTCTGCTAACAATGACGATGCAATAGGAAATCTCATTACTGAAGCTTTTGAAAAGGTTGGCAAAGAGGGAGTAATCACCGTTGAAGAAGCAAAAGGTACCGATACTTATGTTGATGTTGTTGAAGGTATGCAATTTGACAGAGGATATTTATCACCTTACTTTGTAACTAATAGTGAGAAAATGGAATCTGACCTTGAAAATCCTTACATATTATTGTATGATAAAAAAATATCTGCAATGAAAGATCTTCTTCCAATTTTAGAACCAGTAGCCCAGAGTGGAAAACCACTTTTAGTTATTGCTGAAGATGTTGATGGAGAAGCTTTAGCAACTCTTGTTGTTAATAAGTTAAGAGGAGCTCTCAAAATCGCTGCTGTTAAAGCTCCTGGCTTTGGTGATAGAAGAAAAGCTATGCTTGAAGATATTGCAATACTCACTGGTGGAACAGTAATTTCTGAAGAAAGAGGTTTTAATATAGAAAATACTACGATTGAAATGCTTGGAACTGCTGAAAGAGTTACTATTGACAAGGATAATACAACTATTGTTAATGGCGCTGGTGAAAAAAAATCCATTGATGAAAGAGTAAATCAAATCAAATCTCAAATTGAAACTACCACATCAGATTATGACAAAGAAAAACTTCAAGAAAGACTTGCAAAATTAGCAGGTGGAGTAGCTGTTTTATATGTTGGTGCTGCATCTGAGGTTGAAATGAAAGAAAAAAAGGATAGAGTTGATGATGCTTTACATGCTACTAGAGCTGCTGTTGAAGAAGGAATTGTAGCTGGAGGAGGAGTTGCTTTGATAAGGTCTAGAAAAGAATTAGATAAAATTAAAGCTTCTAATGATGATGAACTTACTGGAATTCAAATTATTTTTAGAGCTTTAGAAGCACCTGTAAGAACAATAGTAGAAAATGCAGGTGGGGAAGGATCAGTAGTTGTAGCTAAAATAATTGAAGGAAAAGATGGCTTTGGTTATGATGCCAAATCAGAAAATTATGTTGACTTATTTGAATCTGGAATTATTGACCCTAAAAAAGTGACAAGAGTTGCATTAGAAAATGCTGCATCTGTTGCTGGTATGATTTTAACCACTGAATGTGCATTAGTAGATATTAAAGAAGATACACCTCCAGCTGCACCTCCAATGGGTGGAGGAGGAATGCCTGGAATGATGTAATATTTTTAAATTATTTTTTTTAAAAAAAGCTGCTGTTATGCAGCTTTTTTTTTTTTAAATATTTTACATTTACTTTTTAATATTTTTATGAATAATAACTCTCCAAAATCAGCAATTATTTCTGTATACAATAAAACAGGAATTGAGAAAGTTGCTAAAAAATTTCAAGATTTAAATATTACAATAATTTCAACAGGGGGAACTGAAAAATATTTATCAAATCTAGGTTTTGAAGTTAAGAAGGTTGAAAATCTAACTTTATATCCCTCAGTTTTCGGAGGCAGAGTAAAAACTCTTCATCCAAAGATTTTTGGTGGTATTCTACACAGAAGAGATAATGAAAAAGATTTAATTGAAAAAATTGAATACGAAATTCCAAGTATTAATTATGTAATTGTTGATCTTTATCCTTTTGAAGATACTGTTAATGAAGCTAAATCTCATAGTGAAATAATTGAAAAAATTGATATTGGAGGAATTTCATTAATACGCGCAGCAGCAAAAAACTATAATGATGTTTTATGTGTTTCATCAACTGATCAATATCATGAATTTTTAAGTGATATTGATAAAAATAATGGTGACTTCAGCACTGATTTAAAGAAGAATTATGCTGCACTGGCATTTAAAAAATCATCAAATTATGATAATTTAATAACGCAATATTTTGAGATTGGAACAATTGAAAAAAACAACACTTTAAGATACGGAGAAAATCCACATCAAAAAGGATTGTTTATTGGAGATTTTCATTCAATTTTTAAAAAATTAAATGGAAAAGAGTTATCATATAACAATCTACTTGATATTGATTCAGCATACAGTCTAATAAAGGAGTTTTGGAATAATGAACCAACTTTTGCAATACTCAAACATAATAATGCATGTGGTTTAGCTACTAAAAGTTCTATATCAAAAGCTTACAAAAATGCATTACAAGGAGATCCAATTTCAGCTTTTGGAGGAGTATTAATTTCTAATAAAGAAATTGATGCTGAGTCAGCTAATGAAATGCACAACTTGTTTTTTGAAGTATTATTAGCTCCATCTTACACGGACGAAGCTTTGAATATTTTAAAAGGCAAGAAGAATAGAATTATTTTAAAAATCAAAAATACTGAATTACCAAAAAAAACAATAAGGACATGCTTAAATGGTGTACTTGTCCAAGATCGTGATTTTATCACTGATTCAGTTAATGATATTTCTTTTGTTACCAATAAAAAACCTACTGATCGAGAAACAAAAGATCTGTTTTTTGCATCTAAAATCTCAAAACATACAAAATCGAATACAATTGTATTAGTAAAAAACAATCAATTAATTTCCTCTGGAACAGGTCAAACATCAAGAGTTGATGCTTTAAATCAAGCAATTGATAAAGCAAAGAAATTTAAATTTGATCTAAATAATTGTGTAATGGCTAGTGATGCTTTCTTTCCATTCCCAGATTGTGTAGAAATTGCATCAAAGTATGGAATAAGTTCAGTTATTCAACCAGGTGGATCAATAAAAGATAATTTATCCGTAGATTATTGTAATAACAATAACATATCGATGGTTTTTACTGGAAATAGACACTTTAAACATTAATTCATTAACTTTACTTATAACCCTAAACTTATATGAGTTTTTTTGATTTTTGGACTGAATCAATTGCCATCGACCTAGGCACTGCAAATACTTTGATTATTCATAATGACAAAGTAGTTGTTGATAGTCCATCAATTGTTGCAATTGATCAGAAATCTAATAAAATTATTGCAGTTGGGAAAGAAGCAAGTTTAATGCATGGAAAAACTCATGAAAGTATCAAAACAGTCCGTCCTTTAAAAGATGGAGTTATTGCTGATTTCAATGCATCTGAACAAATGATAGGTCAATTAATAAAAAGTATACCTAACCTTAATAAAAGATTTTATTCTCCTTCATTAAAAATGGTTATCTGTATACCATCAGGTATTACAGAAGTTGAGATGAGAGCTGTTAAAGAATCTGCTGAAAGAGTAAATGGTAAAGAAGTTTATCTAATTCAAGAACCAATGGCAGCGGCCATAGGTATCGGTGTAGATATTATGCAACCAAAAGGAAATATGATAATAGATATTGGAGGGGGAACTACTGAAATCGCAGTTATTGCATTAGCAGGGATTGTTTGTGACAAAAGTGTAAAAATTGCAGGTGATGTATTTACTGAAGATATCGTTTATTACATGAGAACGCAACACAATCTATCTATTGGAGATAGAACTGCTGAAAAAATAAAAATTAATATTGGATCAGCATTGGATGAATTAGATAATCCTCCGGATGATTTATTAGTTCAAGGTAGAGATTTACTCTCTGGTAAACCAAAAGAGATTTCAATTGGTTACAGAGAAATTGCAAAAGCATTAGACAAATCAATAATTAGAATTGAGGAATCAGTTATGGAAACTCTTTCAAAAACACCACCTGAACTTGCTGCAGACATATACAATACTGGAATATATTTAGCCGGTGGTGGCTCAATGCTAAGGGGTCTTGACAAAAGAATTTCAAAAAAAACTGACCTCCCTGTTTTTATCGCAGAAGATCCATTGAGAGCTGTTGTTAGAGGGACTGGTATTTCATTAAAAAACATAGAGCGCTATAAAAGTGTTTTAGTAAAATAATTTAATGCGAAATATTGTTGATTTTATAATTAAAAATATTAACTCCTTTGTATTTATAATTTTACTTTCAATTAGCTTTTCACAAGTCATAAGTAGGAACTATTATCAAGCTTCAAAATTTAATTTATTTTCATCTTCAATCATCAATATTATAAAAGAAAGAATTAATAATCTTCACAGATACACTGAGCTCAATAAAGAGAATAACAAGTTAATTAATGAAAATTTAAGTTTGAGAAACAACTTAATACTTTCAAAAAAAACTAAAGGTTTTTTAAAAACAAATTTTAAGTACAGTCACGGAAAAATAATAGATAACAGTATTCGATACACTAAAAATTTTGTGACAATTGATTTAGGAAAAAGAGATGGTATCAGTATTAATGATGGTATTGTTTCAAGTAAAGGGATTGTTGGGATTATCAATAGGGTATCTGAAAATTTTTCTAGTGGAATTTCAATTTTAAATTCAAAGCTTAAAATAAATGCAGTCTTAAAAAAAAGTGATCATTTTGGATCACTTTTTTGGAACGGTAAAGATCATCAAATCATGAGCCTTGAAGATATTCCAAAAAGTGCACGCATTTCAATTGGTGATACTGTATCATCTGGTGGAATGTCATCTATTTTTCCAAGAGATATTTTGATTGGAGTTATATCCAGTTTTAATTTACCTGAATCATCAAATTATTATAAAATATCGGTCAAATTATTTGAAGATTTTGGTTCTCTCAGAAATATATATGTAGTGAAAAACGAACTCAAAGATGAGTTTAATGAATTAAAAAACAGAAATGAATAATATAAATCAGCTTCTTTTTTTTAGATTCATTTTACTATCATCATCTCAAATAATGATATTCAATAATTTTTTGATTTTTGGTAATCCTGTCAATATTTATTTAATTTACATTATTGTTTTTCCACTAAATTACAACAAGTCATTATCGTACATTCTAATTTTCTTGTTTGGTTTTGTATTAGATTTTTTTTCTAATTCCTTTGGAATAATTACTTTCTCTCTACTAATATCAATTTTGATCAAACCATTTTTACTAAAATTTTCCTTTGGTAATTTTGATATCAACAAGGTTAGAAAGACATCTGAGTATATAAGTGGTACAAGTTTATTTCAACAAGCTAGTTATCTCTTAATGATTTTCTTTACTCATCAGTTAGTTTTAAACTCAGTAGAATTTTTTTCATTTAAAAATTTTAATATTATTTTAAATAAAACTTTAACTAGCTCAATTATTTCAATAATCTTTTCATATTTTATAATAACAATATTTTTTAGAAAAAATGCGCGATAAGCTTTTTCAAATAATAGTTTTTTTAGTGTCGAGTCTACTAATAATTAAGCTTTTCGATCTTCAGGTTATTAATAATAACTCATCACAAATTTTAGAGAGAGCTTCAATTCAAAAAGTTTATGATTTTCCTGAAAGAGGATACATATATGATAGAAATAATAAACTAATTGTATTTAATGAACCTTATTATGATTTGATGGTTATTCCAAAAGATATAGAAATTTCAGATAGTTCATTAATCTTCAAAGAACTCAATATTTCAAGCAAAGAATTTTTCAAAAGACTAAATAAAGCCAAAAAATATTCTACAATCAAGTCCTCAGTACTTATTTCTGGAATTACTAAAAACGAATATGCTAATATTCAAGAAAAACTTTGGAAGTTTAGTGGACTATTTATTCAAAAAAAATCTAAAAGAAAATATAACTATAAAACAGCCTCTAATCTTTTTGGATATATAAGTGAAGTAAACACATATGAAATTGATAATAATCCATACTATAAAGCAGGTGAAATGATTGGAAGGCAAGGTTTAGAAAAATCTTATGAAAAAGTTTTAAGAGGTAAAAAGGGTGTAAAATTTTTTCAAAAAGATAAGTTCAATAGAATTATTGGCAACTATCATAATGGGATTTATGATAGTGTACTTATTCCTGCAAAAAACTTAGAAGTTACATTAGATATAGATCTTCAGGTTTATGGCGATTCATTAATGAAAAATAAATTTGGAAGTATAATAGCAATTGAACCAAATTCCGGAGAAATTTTAGCCTTAGTAAATTCACCTGGATATGATCCAAACCTATTGGTTGGAAGAGATAGATCTGAAAACTATAAGAAATTAAATTTAGATAGTATTGGTAAACCTTTATTTGAAAGAGGACTTCAAGGACAGTATCCCCCTGGTTCTACTTTTAAGATAATCAATGCATTAATTGGATTACAAGAAAATATAATTAAGGAAGAAACATTGATTAAATGTAACGGGGGTCATTTTTATGCTAAAAATGCTTTTATGAAATGTCATAATAAGGAAGCTACATACACAAATTTAAATAATGCAATATATACTTCATGCAATACATATTTTGCAAAAACTTATAATGAAATAATTGAAAATCATGAAACCTCAGCTGTTGGACTAGATAAGTGGAAAGATTATGTTAATTCATTTGGATTTGGTGATTTTTTAGGATATGATCATCCAATAGGTAAAAGAGGTTTTATTCCAAGCTCAAGTTATTATAACAGATGGTACAATAATTCATGGAGAGCATCAACAACAATATCAAATTCTATAGGACAAGGTGAAGTCTTAACAACTCCTGTTCAATTAGCAAACTTTGCAGCTATAATAGCAAATAAAGGATGGTATATCCCCCCACATTTTGTGAAAAAAATTGAAAACGACTCAATTGATAATATTTATAATGAGAGAAAACAAACATTAATTTCAGAAAAACATTTTGATCCAATTATAAAAGGAATGGTAGATGTAGTTGAGAGAGGAACAGCTCAAAACTCCAAAATTAAGGGAATTAAATTTGCAGGTAAGACAGGTACAGCTGAAAATTTTGTAAAAATAAATGATCAAAAAAAACAACTTACTGATCATTCAATTTTTATAGGTTTTGCTCCTGCAGAAGATCCAAAAATTGCAATTTGTGTCTTTATAGAAAATGGGTATTGGGGGACAAGATGGGCTGCTCCAATATCCAGTTTAATAGCTGAAAAATACTTGAATAGAAAAGTTGAAAGAAAGTGGCTTGAAAAATATATTTTAAATGGAAATTTAACTGAGGAGGATATGAAGCCATACTTGTACGAAAACTTTGTTATAAATGAATAAAATTATTTTAAAAAAATTTGATTTTATTTCAATATTAATTGTTAGCGTACTAATCATTATTGGGCTTGTTAATATTTACTCATCGACCTATTTTGATGACATGGATTTTTTTTCTTTAAAAAGTTCATTTGGAAAACAAATGCTTTTTACTGTAATATCATTTGTTATCTTTTTTTTTATTATTATTTCAGACGATAGATTTTTTTTCAGATACTCTAGTCTTATTTATATTTTAGGGATTATAGTTCTATTTACTGTATTGATTATTGGAATTGAAATAAAAGGAGCTAGATCGTGGTTTTCTATTATGGGTTTTAGTTTTCAGCCGTCTGAGATAATGAAACCTATAACTGCTTTAGCACTTGCAAAATATCTGAGTAATATTCATTCTGATATTAGGAAAAAAAGCATTCAATTTTATAGTTTTTTAATAATTTTATTTCCTATTTTTTTAATAATCATTCAACCTGATCCAGGTACAGCTCTAATTTATTTTAGCTTTTTTTTTGTTCTCTATATTGTTGGTTTGCCCAGTATTTATATGAACATTTTTTTATGGATAAGTCTTGTTTTTGTTATAACTTTGATATTTGGAAAAGTAAATATTTTAGTTTTAATATCGCTTTCACTTTTCTCAATTATTCTAATTTATATTTATAGAAAACTATATTTCGGTAAAATTTTATTTTACGGGATATTATCATTGATTCTTACCCTAAGTATTGATTTTATTTTTAATAATGTATTTGAAAAAAGACATCGTGACAGATTTGATATTGTATTAGGTCTGAAAGAAGATAATCAAGGAATTGGATATAATACTAATCAATCACAATTAGCTTTCAAGTCAGGTGGCTTTTTTGGTGAGGGATTTTTAAATGGATCACAAACAAAGGGTGATTTTGTGCCTGAACAACATAGTGATTATATTTTTGCAACTGTTGGCGAAGAATGGGGTTTCTTTGGTTCAATATTTACAATTACTCTTTTTACAATTTTAATTCTAAGAATGATTAGTCGAGCAAACACTAATAGAAACATATTTAATAAAATTTTTATATATAGTGTAGCCTCTATTTTCTTCTTTCAATTTACTATTAATATCAGTATGGTTTTAGGTATTTTTCCTACTGTAGGAATTCCACTACCATTTATAAGTTATGGAGGATCTAGCTTACTTGCATCAATTATTCTATTTGGGGGATACATCAAATTAGATTCTGTTAAAAAAGAAAAATGGTAATTCTATTTTATAATTTCAGAATAAAAATTTGAAATATAAATAAAACTAGTAACTAATATCATTAGAAAAAATCCGGGAATTAGTGCTAGATACGCATTTCCCAAAAGAATGTACTGATAATTTTCTTTGATCATATAACCCCAACTAGGTAGAGGAGGCTGAGTGCCAATACCAAGAAAACTTAAGCCACTTTCTAATAAAATACTTGATGCAAAATTTGTTGCAGAAATAATTAGAATAGGTCCAATTATATTTGGAAGAATATGATTTAAAATAATTTTATAATGACTGATGCCTAAAACTTTAATGGCAATTATGTAATCTTTTTCTTTTTCTGACTTAATTTTACCTCTTACTAGTCGAGCAACTTCAACCCAAATAGAGCAGCCAATTGCAATATAGATTTGCCAAAAACCTTTTCCAATAGCTAGAGATATTGCGATAACCAATAATAGTGTTGGTATAGACCAAAAAATATTAATTAACCATACCACAATAGCGTCAATTCTTCCTCCAAAATATCCACCAATTACGCCAAAAAAAACTCCAATAATTGTTGATATAATTACAGCCATAATTCCAATAGACAATGAAACTCTTGTGCCTAATAAAATTCTACTAAAAACATCTCTTCCGAAAATATCTGTTCCAAAATAAAATTTTTTTTTAGTTACATATTCAGATTTTATCATTTCTAAATTAGTTTGATCAAATAGTTCGAAATCGAATGATTTTAAAATTTTTGAGTTGTCATCAGAATAAATATTTATAATTACTTGTTTTCCATCGCTATAAATTGAATTAATAGCATATTCCTCAAATGTTTTTTCACTACCAAAAAATAAATCTAAAAATTTAAACTCATATTGTTTTACAGGAACTTTTAATACTGATATTTCAAAACCAGGTTTTTTTGATTGAATATTCAAATTCATCGAATTTGCATTTTCAGTTTTATCAGGTATGATTAAAAAAGCAAAAATTGAAATTATTAAACAAATAAAAATATATAGGAATGATAACTTTAATGGAATATTCTTTAACAAATTACAAAATTTGATTATTCAGTGTTAACTAAAATCATTTCAGAATTAGTTTTATAAGAAAATATTTGTTCTAAAACGTTTATACCCTCACTAATAAAAATATCCCTTTTTAGGTTTTTATGCCAACGATTTCTGTTACTTAACAAGTCTTTATTTGACATAATGAAATCTTTTTCAGAACTAAGTAATTTAAAATTTAAATTATTAGAATAATCAGAAATACTTTCAAATAGTTTATTTTTTTCACTATTATTTTCAATATAGTCCTTGTAAGATAAAAAATTGAGGGGAATGACTTTGTTATCACGTTGCTCTTTAATCCAATCAGCTCTTTCAGAAATTAATTGATGATAATTATTTGAATTAATCCTATTTTGAGCATTAGTGGTTATAAAATCAAAATTTTTAAATCCAGTCCATTTAGTATAAAAAGCAGCATCAATTTTATCCCATTTGAGTGGGTTTTTTTCATCCCTTTCTCCATTAAATATATGCATATAGCTGTCAGGAATAATAACATCACTTTTCACTCCCTCTAGCTGGACTGACTCTCCATTAATCCTATAAAACTTATCAGTAGTAATTTTAATAGCTCCCATATCAAAATCAGAATTTGAAATAAACTTATTGAGATCAATAATGTTTTGAACTGTACCTTTTCCAAAAGATTTTTCACTTCCAATTATTACTGCTCTTCTATAATCTTGAAGGGCAGCTGCAAGTATTTCAGATGCAGATGCTGACATTTCATTAATTAAAACTACTAATGGTCCATCCCAAATAATTTCTGGATTTCTGTCATACAATACTTGTTTTCTATTTCCGATTGATTTAACCTGAACAACAGGTCCCTTTTCAATAAATAAACCAGTCATATCTACAACAGTTTGAAGTGATCCACCACCATTATTTCTTAAGTCGAGAATCAAACCTTGCATTCCATTATTTTTTAGTTTTATAATATGATTTTTAACATCATCAGCTGAATTTCTATTTTTATAATCAGTAAAATCAACATAAAATTTCGGTAAACTTATATATCCATAATTAATATTTTCTTTATTGATTAAAGTTGATTTTGCATATACTTCCTCTAATTCAACTAAATCTCTCATAATTCTAACATCTTTAATAGAACCATCTATTTTTTTTACAGTTAGAGTTACATAAGATTTAGCAGGTCCCTTAATTAATTTAATTGCATTATCTAATGGCATACCAACAACATCAATAGGTTCATTGTTCTCCTGTGAAACTTTTAAAATTATATCACCAATGTCTAAAAGCTTATCCTTCCATATTGGACCTCCAATTATTATTTCTACTATTTTAATTGCACCTTCAGTTTTTGTTAGTCTTGCACCAATTCCATTAAATTTTCCTGAAATGTTAACATCAAATCTTTCTTTATCATCAGGTTTAAAATAAAAAGTATGTGGATCAAGCTGATTTAAAAAAGAATTTATATATGAAGCAAACCAATCGTCTCTGTCCATATCATTATAAAATTCAAAGAAATCTTCTGTGTTTTTTTTTACTATAGCTAAAGATTCATTATACACTCTATCATTAATATTTTCTAGGGAATCTCCTAACTTAAGTAGAGCAATATCAAGAGTTGAAAACTTAAGCTGTTTCCTCCATCGTTGTTTTACTTCGTTTTTATTTTTTGAATATTCCTTTTTATCAAAGTCAAGATCTAAAATTTCTTTAGATTTAAAATCAAAAGGATTACTTATTATTTCTTCATAATATTCTTTAATTTCCTTAAATCTTAATTTACTAGTTTCGAAAACAAGATTAAAAAAAGTTAGGTCATAGTTTTTAATTTGATCATCAAGCTTAAACTTGTAATTTTGAAATATTTTAATATCTGATTTCAAGAAAAATCTTTTTTGACTATCAAGTTGATCAATAAAAGAATGATAAATTTTTTCGGAAATATCATCATTAATTTCAATTTTGTTATAATGACCTTTTTCAACTACATATTTAACAATCTCAATTAATAATCTGTCCTTATTTGGATCGGAAAATTTTTTATTGGATATGGAAGATCCAACAACAATAAGAGGAATAATTATAAATAAATATTTAATTCTTTTGTTCATTTCCATACATAAAAGTAAAAAATATTAATTGTAATGTTATAATCAAAATTACGTTTTAATATTATGTGCATCTATTTAATTACTTTTGTTCAAAAATTAGACCAGTATGTCAATTAGACCCTTAATACTTGTTACAAATGACGATGGAATATCAGCTCCAGGGATTAGATCTCTTATTGGTGTTATGAATAAAATTGGTAATGTTATCGTAATTGCACCAGATAGTCCACAATCTGCAATGGGTCATGCAATAACTATTAATTCCACACTGCACTGCAATAAAATTAAAATTGATGATGGTCCACAAATTGAATATTCTTGCTCTGGAACACCAGCTGATTGTGTTAAATTGGGTATTAATGAAATTCTTGATGTAAAACCAGATTTATGCGTGTCAGGAATAAATCATGGATCTAATTCATCAATAAACGTAATTTACTCTGGAACAATGAGTGCCGCAATAGAAGCTACAATACAAGGTGTACCTGCAATTGGATTTTCATTACTTGACTATGAATGGAATGCAAACTTTAATCATATTGAAAAATATATAAAAGAAATTACATTAAAAGCTTTGAGAAATGGAATACCAAATGGAACTACACTGAATGTTAATTTTCCAAATATGGACAATGGTGAAATACAAGGTGTTAAAATTTGTAGACAGGCTAAAGCATATTGGATTGAGAAGTTTGATAAAAGAACTAACCCTCAGGGAAAAGAATATTATTGGCTTACAGGGGAGTTTGTTAATAATGATAAAAATAAAGATACTGATGAGTTCGCATTAAAATCTGGATACATATCAATTGTACCTGTAAAACATGATTTTACTGACTACGATTCAATTTCAAAGATTCAAGATTGGAAATTATAAAATGAAGTATTACATAATTGCTGGTGAACCATCTGGCGATCTTCATGGATCTAAATTAATTAAGGAAATCTTTAAAGTAGATAAAAATGCAGAAATTAGGTTCTGGGGAGGAGACTTAATGAAAGATGCTGGCGGTAAAATGGTAATGCATTACAAAAATTTAGCTTTCATGGGTTTCAGTGAGGTTCTTATCAATATTTTTAAGATTTTAAAAAATTTTAAAATTTGTAAAAATGATATCTTAAAATTTAATCCTGATAAAATTATTTACATTGACTATCCAGGATTCAATTTGAGAATTTGTAAATGGGCTAAAAGAAGAGGATTCAAGAACTATTTTTATATAAGTCCACAAGTCTGGGCATGGAAAGAAAAAAGAGTAAATATTATAAAAAAATATATAGATGAATTATATGTTGTTCTCCCATTTGAAAAAGATTATTTTAAAAGAAAACATAATATTAAATCAAATTTTTTTGGACACCCACTGATGGATGATTTAAATAATTTTAAATTAAAAAAAATTCCTTCAAAAAAACCAATTATTTCAATATTACCTGGAAGTCGTGAACAAGAGGTTTTAAAAATTTTAAATGAAATTTTAAATATTTGTAAATACTTTCCTAACTATAAATTTATTATTGCTGGTGTAAAACATATTAAAAAAGAAACTTATAATAAAATTATTTCAGAAAAAAATTATAATGTAGAATTAATATACGGTAAAACATATGATATTATAAGTTCTTCTAAAGTCTGTATAGTAGCAAGCGGCACAGCAACTCTTGAAACTGCATTACTCAATACGCCACAAATTGTATGCTATAAGACAACTAAATTAAACATCTTATTAGCTAGAATTTTTGTTAAGGTAAGGTTCATTTCTCTAGTAAATCTAATATGTAATAAACTTGTTATTAAAGAATTTATACAAAATGATGTAAATAAAATAAATTTAAAAAATGAGATAAATAGTATTTTAAATGGAAGAAATAAAGAGATTAAAAAAAATTATAAGATTTTAAAAAAATTAATTGGATCAGCTGGTGTAAGTATGAAAGTAGCTCAACACATCTTTAAAAACTAACAGACAATATTTATTATCTTGTTTGGAACAAAAATTATTTTTTTTATATTTTTTCCTTTCAAGTTTTTCTTAGTTAATTCATTATTTAATATAATCTCTTCTACTTCGTTATATGATAAATCACTAGGCAATATAATTTGAAATTTTAGCTTACCATTAAATGAAACTGGATAATTCTTTTCTTTTTCGATTAAAATTTTAGGATCATGTATTGGAAATTCTTGATCAATAATTGAATTATTATTACCTAAAACAAACCACAATTCTTCTGCAATATGTGGAGCAAAAGGTGATAATAAAATTGATAAAGATTTTAGCACTTGTGATGAATGACATTTTTTTTCAGTTAGTTTATTAACTAAAATCATTAGTGAACTTACGCATGTATTAAAAGAAAAATTTTCAATATCATTATTTATCTTTTTAATTGTAAGGTTTAAAATTTTTAAAGATTCTTTATCAGGAACTTTATCATTAACGATAAAATTTTCATCATTATAAAAAAGCTTCCAAACTTTATTTAAAAAATTAAAAACACCTGAAATTCCATTAGTATTCCATGGTTTAGCTTGTTCTATTGGACCTAAGAACATTTCATACAACCTCAAAGTGTCAGCACCATAATTTTCACATATATCATCTGGATTTACAACATTATATTTCGATTTTGACATTTTTTGAACCTCTCTTTCAACTTTAAAAATATTTCCATTCATTTTGAATTTTGCAGTAAAATATTCAGGTTGCCATTTCACAAATTTTTCTAAATCAAGT
>MDTC01148455.1_pt1 | contig 16865 bp, 13 predicted proteins | sample 811181 | NCBI WGS metagenome assembly MDTC01 (sample SAMN05326644, study PRJNA326480) | marine metagenome | isolation source: seawater | place: Pacific Ocean: North | collected 2011 | reverse complement strand
GTCGAACAAGCGCCATGTGCAGTGCAAGTCCTACAGGCATCAGCATTACGCCAAAGAAGACGGTTGTTGCAGCGACCCATCGCGGACTGTTGTGCTCCATGCACCGCTGCCACATCCATCGGGTCACGAAGATGTCGCCTGCAACCATGTGTGCCCAAGCGGCTGATGCGCCCGGTTTCGAGCCCATAATGGCGGCAAGGCCCTCAAGGATACCAGCAGGATTGGTCGAGTCTTTAGCCAGATCAATCAATCCCTGAGGGTCAGCGATGGTTACAGCCCACCAAATGAGGATTGGTCCAAGGAAGAACCACGGTCCCTGCATGACTTTCTTGGTCATTTCGTGTTCTGGATACACCAGCATTGCGAACCAAAAAGGGCCTATCCACATCGTCGAGGCAAAAAATGAGTAATCGTAAATGTCCACAAAGACCTCTGTGGCTTTCCACCTATAACATCTCGTTTGTCAAACTAACTTTGGTGATCTGCTCTCCAGCAGAGCCGGGTGGTTACTGATGCGATGTCGGGTCAGTACACGAGTTGAACGTCAGATGCAGCGCTCAGTTTGATGACACCAGGCGGGCCACTCCACGTGATTTGATCGTCTGGGACAATGAGCGCACCGTCCCCTTCACTGTGGCCAAGGGTTGCCTTTACCGAGGCAAACGAGCAGAAAAGGGTTGCATTTGCGATAATGGCTCCCATCATTTCTGAGACAGCCTTTGAATCAGGGCCCATTTCTTGGTTGAGTTCTTCGATGTATGCTGGCTCCAGTAATCGAGTTCCAGCCGCAGCAAAGAACACACTGAGTTGGTGCCCATCAGCGATGGCACGTGCGGCACACGCTATGCCCACAATTGTCTTCAAGGTGTCATTTTTCGGTTCGGATACAAAGTTGACAAAATATTTTTTGCTCATGAAAATTCCACTCACTGGAATCATATGAGGTTTCCCAAATGATACATTGCTTGTGTTCACGAATGTTGTTTACCTTTTTCGACCTTGAAATTATATGTCAATTGGAACAGGAGTAAGCACTGGTGTAGGTGGCGTACGTGAAATGGGAAGCTGAACATATGTCGAATCAATCGGGTAAAATCGCCGTTGTCACTGGTTCTAACACCGGCACTGGTTACCACATTGCGCACGGGCTGGCTGCAAAGGGTGCGCACGTGATTTTAGCGTGTCGCAACCTCGAGAAAGCGACGGCTGCTAAAGACCGAATTCTCGCAGACATCCCTAATGCAAAAGTCGCTGTCGAACACCTTGATTTAGCAGACTTACAGTGCGTGAAAGAGTTCAGTGAGCGCATGCACTCCACCTACCAACACCTCGACCTTTTGATCAACAATGCCGGTGTGATGATTCCTCCTAAGTCAACCACGAAAGACGGCTTTGAACTTCAATTCGGGACCAATCATCTCGGTCACTTCGCCCTCACCGGCCGTCTACTTCCTCTTCTTGAGGCGGCCCCAAAGGCTCGGATTCTCACGATGGCAAGTATCGCCCACAAGAGCGGTAAAATTGATTTTGATGATCTTCACAGTGAGAGGAAACGTTACGTTCGTTGGGCTTCCTATTCACAGAGTAAGCTTGCCAATCTGATGTTTGCTTTGGAACTTGAGCGCCGTCTCAAGGCTCGAAAATCAAGCGTTTCTTCTCTCGGTTGTCATCCGGGTTGGTCTTCGACCGACTTGCAGCGTCATTCACTGGTCGTTCGGTTCTTCGATCTTTTTTTGGGAATGAATGCGAAGAAAGGAGCCGCACCTTGTCTCTATGCAGCGACTGAAGAAGAAGCACTGACCTACGGATATTGGGGGGTTACCAAGCGCGGAGAAATGCACGGGTGGACTGGACGGGCCAAGATGACGTCCCGTGCTCGAAACGAGCAGACCGCTCAGAAACTTTGGGCTGTCAGCTGCGAACTCACCGGTGTCACGTATTTTGAGGATACGCAAACGCCGTAGAAGAATGCAGTTTGACCTCATTCATCTGTTGCCGGGTAGAGTGGCGGATAGACAAAGTTCGGGTTCTTGTCTTCATCCATTTGGACGACATACACTCCGGAGACCATTTCGGAAATGAACAGGTAACCTCGAGGGTCGTACTGTAATCCCCAATCGAATGGAATCATACACGATGCCCAGCAGTCGGCCATATCATAGCCAAGGGTTTCCTTAGGGTCTTCCATCCATGTTGGACCGGAAGGCAAGAAGTAGCCCATGGTCTTGGTTTCAGCCAATTGTTCGATGGCTGGATAGCCAATTTCAGGTGCTACGACGCCGTCAACCCACTGAATATCGTTCCAGATTTGGCTGTGGTCGGTAACCCAGTTTCCTGCATGGTAGTGCGTCCAGTAGACGTTTCCGTTGGTACCGGTGTCACCGTTGTGAGGACTGTAGATGTAACCGCCAGGGATGTAGTGGTGTGGGTGTTCGGTTCCGTCAGGAAGAATGCTTGAACCAGGGAGCTTCCACTTGCTGAGCAAGAACGGCTTAGCAGGGTCGGTCGTATCGATGGTCCAAATGTATCCGGTATGGTTTGTGTTCGTACCATATTCTGGAGCAATCATGGTGAGATGCCGCCAGTTAATTCCAAATTCCGCGTCTTCAGGTCCCGTTCCACATTCTGCATCCCATGTTTCCATTGGATCAGTGTCTTTGGCACCGTTGCACAACAAGTGGTCGTAAGGAACAGCATAGTGAATCCATCCGTTACCGTTGAGTGCGCCACTGCTTCCACCCCATTCTTCAGAAGTCATGTTTGCATGGCCGCCACCGTCAGGTCCGTACCATCCATCGCTTGCACTTGGACATCCAAGCCATCGTCCAACCTCGTTGTTTTGAGGCCAAGAAACACCTTCTGGGTCAGGTATGTTTGGTGGATTTGAAACATCCACAATTCGTAGTCCTGCGTCCCAATATGAGACATAGAGGAGTTTCTGTCCAGTAATTGGGTGGATGTGGAAGACGTTGTCGTGATTGAATATTGAACCGCCACAGGTGGTATCGGGTTCGGGAGAGTATCCACCCCAGCGTAGAATTTGCCGACTGTCATTTTGCTGTTCATCAGTTGACATAGGGTTCCAGGATTCAAATCCGAGAGGAACGTAGAAAATTTGAGTTCCTTTGTAGAAAGTCCCAGAATCGCCTTCGACCATTTCAGGATACGGGTCAGCGCCGTGCAAGAAGAGGTGGCATTCTTCAGCAGCCCACAAGGGGTTGGCTGGCTCCCAGTCACAGTCAACATGCATGTCTTGGTTGTGGAAACCTGCGGGCGGATTGTTCCATTCTGCAACCTTGATTGGTTCGTTCTTATTGACGACGGAAATAACGTCTAAGCGGTTTGCACCACTGTTCGCATCATCGTCTTGTGGAATTGGATCTAAATCGCTGTTTGTCAGTTCGTGATTGACAAGAACCCAGTTGTTGTCTGGTGTCACCTTGATGTCGATCATTCGACCAACCTCTGCGTAGTATGTAGAGAGCAGAGTGATGTTGTTGGGCTTGGAAATATCCAAGATTTCGAATTGGTTGTAGGATGAAACATATGCGTAGCAGCCGCCGGTTCCGTCAGGGTGTTTGACACAATCTTCCATGAAATTACCTTCAATCGAAATCTCTGAAGAGTCGCCTGGTGTTGGTCCAACGTTCTTGTATTCAGGGTAGCATGGTCGGCCAGCAACGTTGTCAAGTTCGGCAGGAGGGGCAACATTCCCGTCGCAATTGAGGTTGTGATAATCGATGAGTTGCATATTATCGGTCTGCAAACGATGAGCTAACAAATCGGAGTGACTGTGCTGATTGTCTTCAATCTCAACAACGGGGTCGACCCACGCTGCTTCAACCGAGTCAGCTTCTTCGTTATCATCTCCACCCAATGCGAAATAGGCGGTTGCTGAAAGAAGGCTGACGATAACCAGTCCCACAAATGCATAGGTAATCACTTGGTCTGCGGCTCCGCTGTCTTTGACCAGAAGTCGTTGTTGCATAGCAGATTCCACATACAGGTTCTATTTTAATTGGCCCATTTTGTGTACACGAGTTGCTGTTTCGACATTGTTTATGTAGCACCCTTGTGACCTTGGTGTATGCGACGAAACATTTCTTGCTCGATTCTGGTTGTTCTGTTGATGGCACTCGCTTCGCCTATGCTGGTCCCAGCACAGGCACACACCGCCAGCGCATTCACGGTCTTGGTCCAGGAAAACAGTTTTTCGCAACAGTCACCTGAGATTATTCAAAACGACTCAATAATCTGGTTTAACACCGACAATTCATCAAACCTCACTCACCGACTGGTGTTCGATGCAGATGGTGACGGGCTCTACAATGGAACCTTTGAATGGGATTCCGGCGAGCTGCACGCCTACTGCGAAACCGACGAGAACAATACCAAAATCGATCCGGATTGTTCGACCAGCTTCATGGTGGTGTTCGATACGAATTGGACAGCTGGCGATTATGATTACCAAGATATTCGTTCTGATGGGAGTGTTTTGAACGGTACAATTCGACTGTTTGCAGATGAGGAAAGTCACATGAATTCATCCGGACCGGTCATCGGCAGCAGTTTTGGCGTTCAACAAAACGATGATTCTGCTGATGACGAGATTGAAGATGACCCGCTTTCAGCAGAACAACTTCTGCTCTATGTTGCCATCTCAACCGGAATTGCGTCGGTACTTCTCTTTGCCCTGTTGCTCGTTCGTCGTTCGCCGGAAAGCGATATTGAAGTCGAAGCGGCTGAAAGCGACGAATAATTAAGTCGAGATTTGATTCTTTAAATAATTTCAATTTTGAATTTTAATCTGTGGGAGGTTTTAACACCTCACTTGACCAGGAAAAGCCGATTGCGATGTCTGACTTTGATAATTCATATATTTGCCCGAATTGTGATTATATTGGCACTATTTCGATTCACCCAATCGTCTGCTCAATGTGTAAACATGAAGATTGCCCAATTGCTCGACACATCCAATCGGGCTCTCGGAAAAGGTGGATTCGAATTGAAGAAGCAGGCCCTGATTGGCGATGGGATTCTACTCTTGACAAGATGTTCAAGCACCATTCTGCCGACTCGAATAGTTCGAAAATAATCAAGAAGACTGTCAAGAAGTTGTTCAAGACCTTTTCACAACATCGTGACATTATCGATGGAATATTTCCATATTTCATGCAGGATTATGAGCGTTCAACTGGTAAAAAAAGCCGTCAAAAGGGCAATCGAAGCGGTCAGCGGTCGACTAAATTTGGCTCTGTCAGAGGTGCACTGTATGAAGGGGCATTTCTTCGAATGATGGATTTAATGGATGAGTTCGAACGTTGTCCGGCTCGAATAAATCCAGATCATTATGAATTTAATTTCCATCCCGACGGGTGGTTCCTGCTCGATGGTGAGAGAATCCCTATCGAATTTAAGACCGTTAAAGCCGGAAATTTTGTTGCGACTAAGATGTCCAAGAGCGTGAAACAATCTCGGAAACATGGCCGTCGCTCAAAACGATTCAAGTACAATCAAAGCGGATTTTCAATACTCATTGTTTGCTGCCCAGAAGAACGTGTTTTTGGAGCAGTATTGCTCGATAAAGCTGCAGATGCCATTGTGTAATTCACTATCCAACACGGGTCAGGTTCCTTTGGCGAAGGGCCTCAAGCGCAACTACGCTCACCGCAACTTGGAGGTTGTACGAGGGAACAAACCCATCCATAGGCAGCAAGACGCATGCGTCAGCCGCATCGAGGACTTCTTGGCTGATACCTTCCTTTTCTGCCCCAACAACCAGCATCACATCGCCAGTCAAATCTTCGTCCCAAGGACCGTGCGTGCCAACATCTTCGACTGCAATGAGGCGCATTCCGTGTGACTTTACTGCTGTTAAAATTGCTTCAGTCGTGCTGTATACGACGGGGATGAAACGGTCAGCTCGCATGCTTGAACGTCGAATTGTTCGACGCTCTTCATGAGTTTTGGGGACATTCAAGACAACTGCATCGGCACCAGAAACCTCGGCAGTACGGATGGCAAATCCAAGATTTGTCGAGTACGTGACGCCGTCAAAAAACCACACGGTACCACCTCGTGAGAGGACCTCTTCCAACGTTCCTGAAGGTATTCGTCCAACCAAGGCTAACGCATCGGTGAACCCATCAGCTGACATTCGCCAAAGGTCGTTTGTTGAACCTTCTTCAAGTGGAATATGTTGCTCTTGACAGAGCCTTCTAATCTCCGCAGTGTCCTTTTCACGGTCGACCAGCACCATCTCGATGCGTTCACCGTTGTTCAATGCCGCTAGGACTGCATCACGTCCGGTGATTTGTCCTGCCATACAACGCCGTAGGCCGCAGTCCTCATGAGGCTATCCGCACTGGCACGGTCATGGGCAAAAAACACAGTCCGAAATTTCTCGCCATCGTCGAATCTGCCAGGTCTGCAATACCTGAATGCGATGCTGTCGATTTACGGGCCATGCTGGAGGACGGAGATGCGTTGCTGATTCTTGACGTACGGGAACGCCATGAATTTGAAGCAGGCCATTTGCTGGGTGCGATTCACGTTGGCAAAGGTGTGTTAGAACGCGACATTGAGAAGCATGATGTTGGTGAAGGCGACCGCATGGTGCTGTACTGTGGTGGCGGATTTCGAAGTGCAATTGCCGCTAAATCTCTCCAAGAAATGGGGTACAGTAACGCATATTCGCTCTGGGGTGGATGGCGGGCTATCCAAGCAGAGGGACTCCCACTTGCACCGTAGTTTACATGGAGAATACCACAGCAGTACGCGCTTTACCTCATTGAACTCGGTCATCGGTCGCGTGGGCAGACTCATAAAGGGGAGTTAAGTCGGCAGGATGCTGAGAAGCGCAGGTGTTCATATGGCTCGAGGATTGTACCAACATGTTCGTGAAACTTGGAAGCAACCCAAAGAGGCCATGCCTCACATGTTCCGCCAAGCTCGTATGGCTCAATGGCGACGTGAACCGGTCAATTGTAAAATCGACCGCCCGACCCGTCTCGATGCAGCACGCAGCCTTGGATACAAAGCCAAGCAAGGCGTTGTCGTAATCCGCACTCGAATCCGCCGCGGTGGACTTCGAAAGGGTAAGATTCACATGAAGCGCAAGCCAAGTAAGGCAGGTATCAAGAAGATCACCATGGCAAAGAACACTCAGCGAATGGCTGAAGAGCGTGTTGCCCGTCACTTCCCAAACCTCGAAGTCCTCAATTCGTATTGGGTTGGCCAAGATGGTAAGCACAAGTTCTACGAAGTTATCCTCATTGACACGCATCACCCAGCAATCATCGCAGACAAGCAACTCGGTGTTTTCAGTGGTGCAAACGGTAACAAGTCCCACCGTGGACGAGCATACCGTGGTAAGACCTCTGCTGGTAAGCGAGGTCGTGGATTGCACAACAAGGGTAAGGGAGCAGAGAAGCTGCGACCTTCACTCAAAGCAAACCTCAACCGTGGAAAGTGATTGAGGCCTTTGGCCGATTTCTGCCCCAGTCTTCAAGAAGTGTCGACGCTCTTTTGTCACTATGGCGGGTATTGCAGAGTATGGATTAATGGTGCTTGGGGCTGCACTGGGTATTGGAATTGGTTGGCTCATGGCCAAAAACAGATTCACCGGCGACATAGTTAGAGCCGAAGCTCAGGTAGCAGCGGTTCAACAGAGTAAACAGTCAATGTTGGCAGAAATGGAGAGCGTTGCATCAACTGTCGCCCGGCAGAACTCCGAAGATTTTCTTCGACTAGCAGAGGAGCGATTGAGTAAGGTCCATTCCGAAGCAGAAAAGGACTACGATCTCCGTAAGAAAGAAGTTGATTCTCTGGTGACCCCTATCAAGGACGAACTCAAGAAACTTGAACTTGCGACTATTGCAATGGAAAAAAATCGCGAGGGGGCTTACCAAGGACTCAAGCGGACCGTTGAAGGATTAGAGCAACAAACAACCAATCTTCGAGATACGAGTGTCAAACTCTCAACGGCTCTACGTGGCTCAATCAAAGCGCGTGGAGCATGGGGCCAAGTTGCTCTGAAAAACATCGCTGAAGCAGCAGGCATGCTTGAGCACTGTGATTTCGATATTGAGGTTACGCTCAAATCAGGTGCTGGCGGAGGTCGAGTCGACCTGCTCGCCAAAATTCCAGATGGAGGTCATATTCCCGTTGATTCCAAAGTACCGCTTGCGGCGTATTGGGATGGGCTTGACCACGAGGATGGTGATGCTCGCGCGCTCAAGATGAAGGAGCACGCCAAGTCCGTGAAGAAACACATCGATGATTTAGCGGATCGTGACTATCCTCGTATGCTTGAAGGTACCGATTTCACAGTCATGTTCATTCCCGCGGAACCGATTCTCTCTACTGCGTTTGAATACGAACCGAGTCTGCAGGAATATGCGTTTGGCAAGCACGTACTCATCGTAACACCGGTGACGCTCATCGCTCTACTACGAACCGTTGGACTGTATTGGCAACAACAATCAATGGCGCAGAATGCGAAAGAGATTCACGCTCACGCTCGAGAATTTTACGGTCGAGCAGCAAAGTTCAGTCATGACCTGGCCAAGATGGGTAAAAATCTCAACACTGTAGTTGGGGCGTACAACGATGCCGTGGCATCGTACGATGCGCGACTGGTGCCATCCGGAAAGAAACTCGAGACGCTGAAAGTGACCGAAGGCACTCAGAAGAAACTCGCAGAACTGCCCCAAATATCTACTGCTGTACGCGGTGTTAAACACCTGCCACTCAAGCAAGAAGAGTGATCACATGGGAGTCTTGATTCCAAGTGCGCGCACGACGCACCAACCGGCTCGTGCTTCCCACATTGCAAATGAGCCACCTACAATGCTTCCTGCAACTGCCCACCAACCGATGGATGGGGCAAGACCGGTTCCTACCAGGACAGCCATTCCGATACCACCTGCTACTGCAAGAATACCTACTCTCAGTCGAGCCGCTTTTCCCTCTGCATCAATGTTACATTCCAGTGCCATGTCAAATAAATTCCACATTCACTATATGAATGGGTGTTTTTTATTCAAGCATGTGCAGGTAGAAGTACAAAAGATTCATCACTGGAAGTATGATTGCCGGTGGTAGGGGAACATCTTCGGTGAAGATTCGCAGTTTTGCAGATACGATGGTGGTCAAAAAGGCTGATGGCGCAACTCACAACTCCGACAAGAATCACGGTAATGTCTGGGTCCATGATTGCGTTCGATTCAGTGGATAAAAGCGCTTCTTGAATCAACACCAATCTATCAATCTGCGGGGTTGTTTTATTTCCTCACGATGTGTCGCATTGGTTAGGGATACGGATGGCTCAAGGTGAAGATTCCGTGACTCGGCTCACTGGGCTGGAAGTATTCTTGCCAGACGGGCGCCGACTCGGGGTTGTTCATGATGCGGTTGTGGATGCGAATGGATTGAACTGCACCCATCTTTTTGTTCGAGATACAGATGAAGAATTGGTTGAAGGTTCAGTCCATGTCGCAGTTCCATGGAGATGGGTTCGAGCCATCGATAGCATCGTGCTCTTGCGTTGGTTCCCTCCAACGCCGATTCCATTGCAGGGTTGAGTTCATTCATGGGTATTGAATTGCATATTTTGGGGACCTCTTCGGCCCGTCCGACCTCGAAGCGACAGGTGAGCGGAAGTCTTGTTCAGTGCGAAGATGGTATCGTAGTGATCGATGCAGGCGAGGGGTTCCAAACGCGATATGCTGCGCAGCGCAAGCGATTGAAACTGTTCGATAAGGGGACCTCTCTTCGAGCAGCAAGAGTTCACGTGGTCTGCTTGACGCACGGTCATTTAGATCATACGTGGGGGCTTTTACCTTGGATGCACACGATGTCGCTGGATAAACGCGAAGTTCCATTGTTGGTTCTCGGTCCAACGTCTCCAGAAGCCTTCGATTCGTTATGTGCTGGTACTGGCGTACCTGACTCGTCTGCGAGTGCAGAACTCGCTCGACAAATTACCGGTTGGCAATCATTAGGAGGCACTTCAGCAGAACTGGGTTATTCGGTTCGCTGGGTTCTTGGAGACGTGGTGAACGACCGCTGGATGGAACTCAACGACGACGGCTCGACAAGTCTTCTTTCATCCATGCCGCAACCTGAGGGGTGGAAGCGAAACAAACTCCACCCACTGCCGAGCAATCATTCCGTACCGTCTTGCTCGTGGATGCTTGAATCTAAAGGAAGTCTCGGTAAATTCAATCGGCTGATGTCTGCAGAATTGCGCTTGTCCGATGAGGAGAAATTACGGCTCTCCTCTGGCGAGGATATCAAGCGAGTGGACGGTTCCTTGCTCAAAGCCACTGATTTCCGAGGTGAGGACCGTCCCGGCACCCGTCTAATCGTCTCGGGCGATACATCAGAGATGGCAGAATCTTTGTCGACGGTTGGGGGCGTGGACGTACTTGTCCATGAAGCGACGTTTATGGACGATGCTCAACAGTGGGCTGACCAATTTCAACATTCCACATCAACTGGTGCTGCGCGAACTGCCTTGGCTGCCAAAGCGAAGCATCTGGTCCTGACGCATTTTAGCGCTCGAATTAACGATGCGAATCTTCCCGTTGCAGAGGCCAAGGGTGTGCTTGCTGAATCGGGTATTCAAGTCACTGCCGCAATGGATGGGGACAGAATCCACATCTCAGATTCGGGTTCAATCACGCATCGTTTCTGGGCAGAAAACGGCTGGAAGGCTTGAACATCTCGCCACATCATTGAAGTGGATTGGGCCGTACAGCACATCATGCGTTCATCACTTGCGGTCGTTTTTCTCCTCTGCATAATGGTGATTCCTCTTTCGATAGCGGCAACTGATGGGCGGGCAGAGCCAAATTGCCAAGAAGTCAATGCCGCATCATTCAGCAGTGCCACCGCCATTGAATCGGGTGAATGCGTCAAAATAAGTCTCGGTGTTCTAACGCCTGGCGACGTGTTCGACATTTCATTGACCATCATTTCAGACCCAATGGACGTACTTGTCTTTGATCAAAACACAATTCTTCCTTACGACCTAGGGCAATCCTATCGCACCAGCTACGAGCAAATCCCTTCGACTGAATCGGCGTTTGGCGAATTGAAATTCCATTGGAAAGTGCCCGCTTCAATCAACCAAAAAACGTGGTATATCGTACTCGACAATACGGCTCATTCAGGCGACCAAGGAATGGGAGATCAAGGCGGTAACCAAAGCCGAGCAAGCTTGAGTGCGTCACCCATCTCGGAATCGTATTGGACGCCATTTCACGACGTCATAAAAGTTGAAAGTGGTTCATTCCAAACACTTCTGTCAGGTGACGAACTCCGTCTGGACGCGGGTACGACCGTGGTTGTCACCGCCTGGTCGCTTGAAGACGAGGGTGACGTGTATCTTCAGACTCGTTCGATGAACGACCTCTACGTTTCTCAAGGCGTTGGTTCATTGTACATCACCGGCGCTTCACTGCAAGCTGTCGATGATTCCGCTTCCTTTTCTTGGGTTGTTCCCAACGAACTTGACGGTGAAGAATTGGTTGTCGTAGCTGACAACACCGATACACCAGTTGGAGGTGGGGGCGGCAGTGAACCGGTTCGCATGACTGTTCGAGTCGAACTTGCACCACAACTCAATCCAATCATAACCGATGATGGAAATGCCTCAACAGTCTTGTCGAATGGTATTACTCTGGATGCTTCTTCAACTCCGAACCGCCTGAACCAAATTGCCTCAGCGTCGTGGGATTTTGACTCGAATCTCGATGGAGATAATGACGGCAATCCTGCTAACGATGTCGATGTAACCGGTTGGGAAGCAGTTGCTGTTTGGTCAACGCCAGGTGATCGCGTGGTCACGCTCACAGTGACCTCCCCAACCGGTGAATCTGCTTCGACAACCACTACGATATCTGTTTTGGATGTAGTCGCTCCAGTTGCTCGTGTTGGAGGCGACGGCCAACCCATCAGCGGAGGGTGGAAAATCTCCACAGGTGGTTCTCTTTCGCTAGATTGCTACAGCAGTTCCGATGATTTTGAAGTCGAGTTCTGCAGGTGGACCTTGGACGGTACTCCCTACCAAAACCCAAGCCAGTCACTCTCCCTGTCGTGGGACGATATTGGTTTGCATACCGTCGTCCTTGAGGTGACGGATGCTGCAGGTAATTCTGATACTGCAACGACAACTGTACGGGTAACCGATACGTCTCTCCCCGTCTTGGAACAAGCCAGTTTGAACCTTCTTCCAAGTGTTGGCGTTGTTGATGAAGCCATCACGTGTGCGGCGCAAGCTACGGATTCGTACGATAATTCATCTTCATTGCGATATCATTGGGACATGAATCCTGATGAGGACAGTGACGGAAATGGAAATGCTCGAGATGATGCAGACCAGACCGGTTCGACCACTGAACTTGAGTTTTCATCTGCGGGTCGCTACGACATCGTTTTGACGGTCTTTGACCAATCGAACAATTCTGACAGTCACGCCTTTTCTTTGACGATTGAGGCCTCTCCAAGCGAAGGAGGAATAGTCGGTATATTGGCAATGGTCTTGTTCATCGGAGCGCTCACGATGGGGGTTGCATTGGTCGGTCATCGTCGATGGCAACGGGGTATTGCAATGGATTTACTCATCGGACGAGGCCTTTCAGAAGCCGAGGCCAAAGCGCATCTGTCATCGCTAGCGGGTACGAGAAAGGTCCCACTGTTCGCTCAAGCAACCGTCCTAGCAGGGCTCGATACCGGTGAGGTAAAACCATCCAGCGTCCTTGCCGAAGAACGAAAGGCTGCAGAAATGGCGGCCATCTACGGCTCATCGAATGAGAGCCAAATGAATGCGCAGCAGAGTTTTGCACCACCTCAATACCAGCAGCAGACCATGTCGCAAGGCAGCCAAGCAGCTGCGGCAGATGCCTTGGCTTTATTCAACGACGTCACGCCGGCTTCCGTTGCGCAGCCTGCCGTTCAATCGAATCTTTCTTCTCCGGATTTACTGAATGAAATGGAAACCTCTCCCACGCTTCAAACGGTTGTCCAAAGTGGAGGTATTTCGCTGCCAGACAATGTCGTACCTGCAAAGCAGCCCGTCACTTCAGAAGCGCCTGAAGAAGTCCAACCTCTGGTTTCAACGGTTCAAGTGGCCTGTGAACAATGCCCGACTGTTTTTGCCATCCGCATCCCAGCCGGTACCAAAGAAGTCGTAGTTGCATGCCCATCGTGTGCTTTTGATTCCGTCGTTACCGTTTGAATCTCCGCCCGTAGGGCGGTGTACAGAATACGGCCAAATTTCAAACATCTTAGGGATGGGTTCTCATAGTGGTACGGAGTGCTTCGGTTATGGTAGAGGAAGGAACGCGTCTTCTTCGTATAGGTCTACCACAAGGAACTGATCCTCGAAGAATGGCGGTCGCCATGGTCGTGCTGATGCTGTTTTCAATGGCCAGTCCCGTCAGTGCAGATATTTCGGTTTCACGAGATGACTTCGGCGTTCTCGATGAGTTGGATGATATCCTTTCCAAGCGAACCGAGAACAATGAAGAAAGCATTGCTACCCTCGGTGCTATCGATGCACTCAACGCTATTGACGTCGCACAACGACCGGTTGATTCGACCGACCCACTCTCTCAAGCAAGTGCCTATCTCGACGGCATTGAGTTGCGTGACGCATCTCCATTTGTCGCAGACCACCCTCGTCCTTACGAATTCCTGATGGATACGTCAACGCAACCTGACGGATGGCCATACAATCTGTTTGAAACGCTGTTTTCAGTTCAATCTCTCGGATTGGACAACATTCTCGGTATTGGGATCAATACCTATGCGGTGTACGTCAATTTCACCTCAAGGAACAACGGCCCTTCACATGAGGCGTGGGTGGAAGGTACCTTCACCGGTGAGCTACTGGTTGGGACAGACATCGTACTGTTCAACAACTACATCGATATTGATGGTGATTCTGTAGACGACCTTTCTGTTGGGTTAACCATTGAAGGTCTAATCAACCAGAACGATGGTTTTGGCTTTGAATTTGGTGATTGTGGCATTCCGCCGGTCACCGTTCCTTGCATTGAAGAATTTTGGATTCGCCCGACCTTTCAATGGAAAGTTACAGCACTCAATCAAGACGATTTATTGTGGGATAACATGTCACACCTCGAAGTCAGTTTGATGAAAGGTTTAGCGTTTGATGTCACGCTTGACGACTCGGAATCCTACGCCATTGTCATCGACACCCGTTTTACACAACCCCCTCACGACTTCACTCTTGGTGTTGGCTTGCAGCGAATCACCTTCAGCGTCAATGCAGTCTTTGCAAACGCACTTCAATTTCTGGCTTCACTGGCAGCAGGTGGAATCAATTCCACCAGTCTGAGCCTGACTTCAATTTCAGCACCCTACGCAATTCGGGCCTCAAATCCAAACGCCGACAGTTCGAACCGGCAGACGAATTGCGATGATGGGTCGGGGTATTACGATCCTGAAGTGGACCATTTGGCCGAAAGCTATGACCACAAGTGCGGGTTCGGTCTGGGTGTTGGTTTCATTCGATTTGACGGCTACGGGGGCGGGACAACTGCTCCAGTTTTGGAAACTGCCTACATCGATGCAGGATTCCATCCGGAACAAGGCCAAACCGAAATTCCAAGCGAAGTTGACATCACGTTGAGAAACGATAATTTGGGACAAAACAGCTTCGATAATGTTGAAATTTTTTCAGACATTGGTGCGGACCTTTTCCTGCATTATTTTGAAGACCGCTCGAACGTGACGGAAGGAGATTCGCCCTTTGGCAACGTTACCGATTCCCGTTCTTGGATACGCGGACTGCCGTCTGGAAGCCTCCATCCCGATGAAATTGCAGCCATTTTTACGATGATTGGAGAAGAGCCAGGGGGTACGGACTTACCGGGAGAAATTCCAGACCGCCTCTCGATGATTATCACCATCAAGAACTTCTCTGCTGACAACATCAACAACATCAACGACCCATCCTTGCCGATTAACCCAGCATCTCCTCCCAATACTTTGGTGGCGATTGTCGCCACCGAATCAATCGATTTATTGGATTATAAATCGACGTTCATGCGCGGCGGATACGCATCCGATTCATCTTCGATTGTTCTGCAGATTACCAACGTTCCGAAAGTGATCATCATTGAAGGGAGTTTTCTTATTCCCGAAAGCGGCTTGAGCAGGGTATCGTATGACAATCCAAATCTCAACACCATAGCTCAAGTATTCGATAATGCACTGCTCACCATCGTTGAAGTAATTTTAGATGTTGGGGACATTGTCAACGGGCTTCCCGAAGCAATTGTTGGAACTGCGGGATCATCTGGCGGTGATGTGGGCCTGCACTGCTACAACCAAGTTCGGCAAAATCTCCCACAATCAACCCGCAGTCCGATGGAAATTGGATCTGTTTCAATTGCTATTTCCAGCAGCGACCAGCCGTGGTTGCCAGACATTGATCACATCCTTCTTTCTGAAGACACCAACATTGAATCAGTAAATGGACGACTTGGACAACAAGAGCCGCTGGTTCCAGTTGCGATGAGTGCCCGTATCGGAGGTCTCTCGAGTGTCCGGCATTCTTACGACCCGATTAACGATATTCGGCAAATGGAACTGCAAGGTATTCCAAGCGGTCCGTTGTTGATTGGACACATTCTTCACAACGATGGAGCATTAGACTCTGCCAATCAGCAATCAGCAACGCTTTCAAACCGACCCAGTACGTTCAATATCACGCAAACTGCAGAAGCGCTGATTTACGCTGCCTCGGCTCCGATTGGAACCATCACTTACGGTGGAAACGGTGACGGCCAGAGCAACGCGATCCGTCTCAACGGTCTTCCAGCAACTTTCGATTTGATTCTTGGTGACACGGTCGGTTACGTTGCTTCAACCCCAATGGAATCGATTGAAATTCAGCTAACCAATTCATCGCAACCACTCTCAATGGACGGAGATCATTTCCGTTTCTGGGTGGATGAAGACCTCGGTGAAGCCAGTTTGAGCGCTAAAATCTCTGACGTGACGAGTTTACGTCGTCTTTCTCCTTTAGACCCGGGTGCTTCAGGACCAGAGGGTAATTCTCGAATCGAGATGATTCGTGGAGATTCTTCACCCATGAATATTCTACTTGAAGATGATACGCAGTACGATGACGAATTCAAAGGGATGAATGGGAAAATCGCCATCAATCCACTTCCCGCAAACATCACTGTGGCCTACCCGAGCGGTGTTGATTCAGGGGGTCTTGAACTACCGACGTTTGATGAAGGCGATGGCGTTCAAGCCCTGTCATTTTTCCTTGGAGATTTGGTGAATTTTGGCTCATTAGTTAACGACTTTGTCTATTCGACGATTGTTGACTTAGGTGGAATTGAAACCACTGAAGAGGATATGGCGCTCGGCATTGATTTGGTGACCGGTGAATCGTTCGACGTTACTGCTGATGTTCGCAAGGGGCGTAACGTTGGTGAACAGCCTGCTTGGTCACACGGCTTAGGAATGGAAGTGTTTGAAGCAAGCGTGGTGTCGTTCAATCTCTCTCGAATGCCGACGTTTACCTTGAGCACCCGTTCGATTGCCACGGAAATTCTCAGCGACTATGTCGTCACTTCAAGTGAGGCGGATGTCTTGCTGCAGGCTTTCACCGATGCCAATATCAGCAATCTCGCATCGATTGAACAAATTTTACTCGCGCTTGAAGACGGTATCATTCTCGATTCTGAAATCGAGGGCGTCAATCTCTCAGTTTTGGAAGAAAACGGCATCACATTTGAGTTGCGGCGTTCTTGGCATCTTCGTTCTTGGCTGCCCAGTCTACCTGTTGGAAGAATAATGCTGGAGTATGATTTCAG
>MDTC01051159.1_pt1 | contig 16877 bp, 13 predicted proteins | sample 811181 | NCBI WGS metagenome assembly MDTC01 (sample SAMN05326644, study PRJNA326480) | marine metagenome | isolation source: seawater | place: Pacific Ocean: North | collected 2011 | reverse complement strand
TTTTAAGGTTTTCTAAAGATCAGCCAAGAAAAAAACATCATGGTTTTCAGCACATATATGCTTGGTTTTTGTACGGCTTAATGACCATCTCTTGGTTATTAAGTAAGGATTTTATTCAGTTACGTAAATACAACAAAAAAGGTCTGCTTAAAACCCAGGGCGTATCAATGAAAAAAGCATTGTTGCAACTTACTTTCTGGAAGGTCTTTTATGTTGTTTATGTAATTGTTCTACCAACAATTCTTACAGGTGATTTTTTAATGGTTATTTTAGGCGTGTTGCTTATGCAATTTATTGCTGGTTTGTTTCTAACAATAGTGTTTTTATGTGCACATATTGTTGATCAAACAGAATTTCCTCTTCCAGACAACAAAGGAGTTGTAAATCAAAATTGGTATATCCATCAATTAGAAACCACTGCAAATTTTTCAAACAATAAATCTTTTTTTTCATGGTTCATAGGTGGTTTAAATTATCAAATTGAACATCACCTTTTTCCAAACATTTGCCACATTCACTATCACGAAATTTCAAAAATTGTTAAAAAAACAGCATTAGAATATAACGTGCCTTATCATGCTAGCAATACATTTTTAGGTGCTTTGAACCATCATTACAAGCATTTAAAATACATGGGCCAAAAATCGATTTAAGAATTTTGCTCATATTTTTGACCTTTTATTTAAATTAATCTTAATAAAATCAATAACTAGGTAGGTTAATGCTTTACCTACAATAATTTCTTCGTCTTTACTTTTAGGTGCGGCCTCAGGCAAATGTAGATATGCAGTATTCAAATTCTTAGAACAAAGTGAAATAAAAATTCGAGCCTCTTGAAGACTTATTCCACATGGACTGACTGCACTAGATGGCATGAATGCAATAGAATCCATATCAAATTCAATTCCCGTATATTTTTTTTTATCTATAAATTTAATCCCATCAACAAGATCTTTTTTAAAGCTTTTATCTCCGTAGATCCAATCATCGTAAAAAGAAAACCGTATTCTTTCTTTTCTTTTATTTACATCTTTAATTGTTGAAAAAGTATTGTCAGAAACGTAATTTTGGTGAAGGCCTAAAACGTAATAATTTTCTAAATAATTTGAGTTTATTGCATAGGAAAAACTATTTCCGCTGTGTCTACCTTCAATAGGTCTGATGTCTGCATGGGGATCACAATTTATAACATTTAAAGAATGTCCCTTGGCACTGTGAAATCCCGAAATTAATGGTAGTGCATTGTTGTGCCCACCTCCAATTAATATTGGTATCATGTTAAAGCTTATGATCTTTTCTACAACTAACTTAACATCTGAGTCAATTTCTGAAGTTTTTTCTCTTAAAAAGTTTAAATCACTGTTATTTGATGAATACTTAAATGAACCTAGTATACCAATTTTTGAAACGTTAATTAATTTATTTTCTTGCGTATTTAAAAATGAGTCTAGAAATGAAAACCAAGCTCTTTCCGAGCCATTTCTTCCCATATTAGCTCTAGGTCCGATACTTTCCTCAACCCCAAAAATAACAAAGTCGACTCCTTTTTTAGAAAGTTGAGAAACAGAGCCTACAGATACTTTTTCACCTATTTTAGTTTCAAATTTTCTTCTTTTTGTAAGAGCTAAAATGTCTTTTTTATGAAGAGGTATAAACATTGCAAATTATTTCAGTTTTTTGAATATATTTTATGAAATTAACATCTTTCATTAATTAATAAAATAATCTTAACAGATAAATGGTCTTTATACATTTATTTAGATTTAAATGTATGTTTACAAGATTAATTGATCTTTAAAAAAATAGAAATTTATTTCTGTAGTCAAGGTACTTCAAAATATTATTTTAGTATATATTTAAAAAAAATAATTTTATGTTCGATAATGATGTTGAGGCAGCAAAAGCATTTGTAAAAAAAATTAGTGTTCTTAAAAGTGAAATTTCAAAAAAAATAGTTGGTCAAAATCAAGTAATTGACCAAATTTTAACCAGTATATTCACAAATGGGCATGTGTTATTAGTAGGTGTCCCTGGGTTAGCAAAAACACTAATAATAAATACGATTGCCGATTGTATGGGGCTATCATTTAATAGAATTCAATTCACTCCTGACTTAATGCCTTCCGATATTATTGGATCAGAGATATTAGACAGCTCGCGAAATTTTAATTTCATCAATGGACCAATATTTGCTAATGTAATACTAGCTGATGAGATTAACCGAACACCACCAAAGACTCAGGCTGCGCTTTTAGAAGCTATGCAGGAGAAGTCTGTTACAGTAGCAGGTAAAAAATACGATATTGATAAACCATTTTTTGTTTTAGCAACTCAAAATCCAATTGAGCAAGAAGGTACTTACCCTTTGCCAGAAGCCCAATTGGATAGATTTATGTTTAATGTATTGGTTGAATATCCATCTTTTGAAGAGGAATTGGCAATTGTAGAGGGAACAACAAGTAACAAAAACGTTACTATTAATAAAGTTGTCACTTCCAAAGAAATTTTATATTTCCAGGATTTAGTAAGAAGAACACCCATTGCAGAAAACGTTATTGATTATGCAGTAAAACTTTCTGTTAAGACAAGACCAAATGAGAAATTAGCTACATCTTATATTAAAAAATATGTATCATGGGGAGCGGGACCTAGAGCATCTCAATTCTTAGTTCTTGCTGCAAAATGTAATGCATTATTAAGTGGGAAATTTTCACCTGATATTGAAGATGTTAAAAAAGTGGCTAAACCAATTTTAAGACATCGAATAGTAAGAAACTATATTGCTGAAGCAGATGGCCTAAGTGTAGAAAATATTATTGACAATATATTATAATTACCATTCAAATAAATAATTCATAATTTTCCCCATCCAGGGGTTAGATTTACTTTTTTCTAGTAACTCTTGCCGAAGCTCATTTTCAGTGTAAGTTTTTTTAATTTTAACTTTTGAAATAAGGTCATTTATATCTGGATTTTTATCCTCTACTTTTTTTGCAAAATATACAACTCCACCATCTTCAGTAGCAAGCCCAAGAATGGCGCCTGGTAAACCATTAAAAGTTTCTGGGCCTGTCGGAGGTATAATTTGATCGGTGTACCATGCATAAATTCTTGTACTGTCATTTTTTAACCATATTGCTCTTCTGCAACTATAGCCTGCTATATTTCTTTTTCTTTCAGTAATTTTCCATTTTCTTTCTATTAAATCATCTTTTACAGTCTTTTTTTCACCAAATAAATTATAGATTGATATTCTTTCTTTTTTCTTTAAATCTTGAATTACTATATTTTTAGAAGTAGCCCAATCCGCTTTTGTAGGAATTGCATTTTCGTCTGGCAGAAAAAGTGATTTTTTAGGGGTGAAATAAAGGTTAAATCTATCCATTTTCATTTTTTCTCCTCTTAGCCATTTTTGTTGTCTTGGGTCTTTAAACTTTTTTAAAAGATTTGTTTTTCTTTCGTAAAGAATAGTCCCGTGTGTTATTTGAGTGTATGCTGCTGAAAACTGAAAAATCATCAATGTTAAGAATGATATTTTAATCAACGGATTCATCTTTTGGTTTTATGTTGTTAGTAAATCGATAGGTTAATCTAGCTAAAAAATATCTTGAAATTATAGTGGTCATGTTGTCAATAATTACATTATTTTGTATTTGTCTTTGAGCAATTACATTTTGGTTAAAAATATCATTGCCTTCAATAGATAATATAAGGTTTTCTTTCTTTGTAAATCTTTTTTCTAACCCACAGTTTATTATTAAAAAGTTTATATTGTATCCATCACTTCTTTGTGTGTTTATTGTGTAGCTAGATTCAGTCCAAAACATCATATTCCATGGAAGTTCGACTTCAGCATCTAACCAATATTCATAAGTAAAGAATGGCTCCTGCTTTATTTTACTTATACTGTTTTTTGGATTTGAATAACTTATTTCAGTACCAATTTCAAAAAATAAACTATCTGTATCCCATTCAAACGATATTTCATTTCCCTGTGAAAGGGTAGTGTTAGTATTGTAGATATTTTCTATAATACTGTTATTTTTACTGTATGAAGTATAATTTCTAAAATTAAGTACTAAAGGGGATCTTCCCAATGCTGATTTACCGCCAAAATTTAAGCTACTGTAAGAATTAGTTTTATCTAAATTTACTGTTCTAGATATAGTACGACCTCTGTCATATGTAATTTCATTCGAAAAGGGATTTTGAATAATTCGATGATCAAAACTTGTCCAAATAAAGCTTCCTGAAAGTCCTTTCCAATGATTATATGAAGCATTGAACCGGTGAGAATAGTCAGGCTTCAAATCAGGATTTCCTACTGTTATTTGATTTGGATTGGAGTTGTTTTGTACAGGCTGTAGCTGATTAACGGATGGTTGTCTAGAATTAGTTCTATAGTTAATTTTTAATCTTTGGGAATTGCTAAACTTGTGTCTATACATGAATTGAGGAAGAACATCCCAAAAGTTTAAATTTTCAGTGATTAGATTTCCTTCAAAATCTCTGTTTTCAATCTGTACATTTCTAATATAACTACCTATCTTTATTATATCTTTTTTATATCTGTATATATAATATAATCCAGTTCTATTGGTAAGTTTTTTATTATCAAATTCATTTGAAAAATCTCTGACTTCTTCTGAATATTCTCCTGTAGTATCTTTGTTGTATGTCGACATATCTTGATTACCCAAATTAATTTTGTAAAAATGTTCAATATCAATTCCCCATTTTTTTGTAATTGGTTCTCTAAAAAGAAATTGGGATTGAAATCTCTTAGAGTTATTATTGAAAAAGATATTTTGGTCTATATTATTATTCATAGAGGTGTCAAAAAAGTAGTTTTCAGTTAAGTTGAACTGTACCTCTTCATTTTGTGATTCGTCGTATTTAAAAGAGTATTTTAATAATCTATCTTGTTTTTTAAATTCTCTTTTAATTCTTATTTCAGAAGATAAATTTGTATAATCATTTTTATGATTTTGATTTAAAACAGAATTAGAATTTTCATTTGAGTCTTTAAATAAAAAAATGTTGTTTAGATTATTAGTGTCGCTATTTTTGGAGATAGTATAACTAGGTAGAATTTCTATAACAGTTAAACTATCTGCTTTAATTTTCAGACGTCCATTAATTAAATGGTCTTCAGTTACATTATTCGTAATATTATCTTCTTCAACTACGTAGGTGGAATTGGTGTCAGCTAAAACATATTGTAAATTTCTATTGGACTCAACCTTTAATTTTGATTCGTTATAAGTATAATTAAAACCTACATCTATTTTCTCATTAATTTTATTGGAGAAAAAAATTCCTGATTTTAATGTTTCTGGAATTCCATTGTTTTGAAGGCCATCACTTCCTCCCCACCACTTTCTGTCATTGTCTTCAAAAAAATTACCATTATCCGTACTTAATCCATATCTTTTAATATCTCCATATCCAAAGTTTGCTCGCGGTGTGTTAGAAGCTAGAGAAAAAAGAGAGAACTTTAAATCCTTTTTAAATCTGTTTATGAGTAATTCTCCTTCGTAAAAGGGTTTAGAGCCTGTTAAATTATTTGCTATTATATCATCAACTCTTGATGTTAAATTAAAATCTGAGGCACCAGAGGCTCTTCCAAAATACCCGTTTTTTGCATTTTCCTTTAATCTTAAATCCATGACCTGAATAGTTTCCTCAGCAGTTTCATCAGAGTCTGTATTATCCTCTTCATAAATTTCAACACTTTCAATACTTTTAGCTCCAAGATTTTTTGTAGCTATTGTTGGATCATTTCCAAAGAATTCGTCACCATCGACAAGCACTTTATTTATTTCTCTTCCTTGCGATGTAATTGTTCCATTTTTATCTACTTCTACACCAGGTAATTTCTTTAATAAATCTTCAACAACTGCATTTTCTTTCGTTTTAAAAGAATCAGCTAGAAACACTAAAGTATCACCTCTAAAAAAAACCGGATCTTTATATGCATAAATGGTAACCTCATTCATCATTTCGCTTTTTTCAGGTAATATTGTATTACTTAAGTCTAGAGAAAGTCTGTTGTATGATGGAAAAAAGAAAATAATTTTGTCATCATTTTTGTGATGAGAAATAATAATTTCTACCGTATCCATTGGAATATCAATGAAAAATCTACCTTGATCGTCCGTTCTTTTAAAATCCAACATTACAGAATCGGATAATCTAACTACCATTACAACAGCATTTACTTTTGCTTGGTTGTTTAAAGTGTCAATAACATCCCCAAAAATATTCATATTTTGGGACTTGAATAAAATTGGAAATGTGATTAATAGATAAATAACGGCTAATCTTAATCTCATAATCCTATTGTTTGGTGGTATATTTCCTTTTGTGTAACTAATTCCCCTATAGCTTCAATCTCATTATCAATTTTTATAATTTTTACTTTCCTTATTTTGTTTAAGAGTCCTTCTTTAAATGGTATTTTGACTTTAATATAGTTTTCTGTAAAGCCCGAAATGAAATTATCTTCTTTATTTTCAAACAAAACATCAGACTTTAAACCAATATTTTCGTGATAAAATTTATGTTTAAGCTTTAAACTCAATATTCTTAGTTGTTTACTTCTTTTTCTTCGGACTTCCATTGGAATATTGTCTTCTAATTTAGTGGCAATGGTATTAGCTCTTTCAGAGTAAGTAAAAACATGTAAATAGGAGACAGGTAAACTTTTAATAAAGTTTATCGTCTTGTTAAATTCCTCATCTGTTTCACCAGGAAAACCTACAATAACATCAACTCCAATACAAGCATTGGGCATTAAATTTTTAATGTATTCTATACGGTTTTTATATAAAGTAGTATCATATTTCCTTTTCATTTTTTTGAGAAGGATATCAGATCCACTTTGAAGTGGTATGTGAAAGTGAGGTACAAACTTTTTAGAATCGTTTACAAACTGAATAATATCCTCGTTTAATAAATCTGGCTCAATTGAAGAAATTCGATATCTAGAAATTCCATTTACAAAATCTAGCTTATTTATAAGCTGAAAGAAATTTTCTTTTGTTCCATGTCCAAAATCTCCAATATTGATTCCAGTTAATACAACTTCTTCAACTTCAGAATTAGCAATCTCTTTTGCTTTTAAGATGGTTTCGTTTATTGTGCCGCTTCTACTTTTACCTCTTGCAAGAGGAATTGTGCAAAACGAGCAAAAGTAATTACATCCATCTTGAACTTTAAAAAAAGATCGTGTACGGTCACCTTTACTGTATCCTGGAAAGAATGTTTTAACGGTCCTTATTGGGTTGTTTTTAACAACTGTACTTTTCTTTTTCTCGGTATTTTCGATATGTGAGATTATGTTAAACTTTTCTTGAGCTCCTAAGACTAGATCAACACCGCGAATGTTTGCTATTTCTTTGGGTTTTAATTGAGCATAGCATCCTATTACAATTACAAAGGCATCGGGATTAAACTTTAAAGCTTTTCTTACAATATTCCTACATTTTTTATCGGCTTGATCAGTCACTGAACAAGTGTTTATAACATAAATATCAGCTCCAATTTCAAAATCAACTTTAGCGTAACCATAATCTGAAAGTTCTCTTCCGATTGTTGAAGTTTCAGAAAAATTTAATTTACATCCAAGTGTATAATATGCTGCTGTGCCTTGATTCATTTAGTAAATAATGATTTTTAAAAAAACATAAGATTTATTAATACTACTTGTAAGTTAAAAATAATTACTTAACAAAAATTGTTAAAAAAAATAATTTCTAACTAATTATATGCATTCTAAATTAAATTTTGTTTAACTTTATAATTAAAAGATAAAACAAAAAAATGAAAAATCTAATAACAACCCTATTCATATTTAGCATATTTTCTATGACAGCACAAAAATCTATTCATGAATTTTCTTTTGTATCTATTAATGGTGAAAAAGAAAGTTTTTCTAAGTTTAAAGGAAAGAAAGTTTTAATTGTAAACACCGCAAGCCAATGTGGATTCACATCTCAGTACGAGTTACTTCAAAAAGTCCATGAAGACTTTAAAAATGATTTAGTTGTGATTGGTTTCCCAGCAAACAACTTTGGAGGGCAAGAGCCTGGTAGTAACCATGATATTAGTTCTTTTTGTAAAAAAAATTATGGAGTTACTTTTTTAATGTCTGAGAAAGTAAGTGTTAGGGGAAAGGATATAAATGAGGTATTTAAATGGTTAAATGCGCAAGAAAATAATTCATTCAAAGGAGATATAATGTGGAATTTTGAAAAGTTTTTAATTGATGAAAACGGAAAATTAATTGAGCGTTTTAGAAGTACTACTAGACCTAACTCTGAAAAAATTACTTCTTTAATCTGAATTAATACTAATCATATATCGTTGATTGAATAGTGAAAGACTTATCAAAATTAAAGATATTAATTACAGGCGGAAGCTCTGGTATAGGCAAAGCAACTGCCAAAGAACTTGTTATTAAGGGAGCAACAGTATGCATAACTGGTAGGGATAAAAAAAAACTGACGAAAGTTGCTGCAAACATTTCTGCAAAATCAATACATTTTGATGTTTCTGACTATAATATTATCGAAAGTAAAATATTGGAAGTCAAAAACATGATGAATGGCATTGATGTGTTAGTAAACAATGCTGGTATTGGAGAATTTTCAAAAATTGAAGATATTGATATTAATCAATTTCAAAATGTTTTTTCTACAAATGTTTTTGGTTTAACAATGGTTACTCAAAATGTTGTTAAAATATTCAGAGAACAGCAAAGTGGAACTATTATTAACATTGGTTCTACCGCTGCACTAAATGGTTTTGCTTCTGGTTCAGTCTATAGTTCATCTAAGTTTGCATTAAGGGGTTTAACGTCCTGTTGGAAACAAGAATTAAGAAGAGATAACATTCAAGTCACACTCATCAACCCAAGTGAAGTAACAACTGCTTTTAATAACAAAAGTAGAGAAGAGAGGTCCGAAGAAAAAAATAAACTACGACCCAGGGACGTAGCTCACGCTATTGTATCTGCAATAGCAATGGATAATCGTGGTTTTATCCCAGAGCTTGATATTTGGGCCACTAACCCTTTTTAGAAATCTTTTCTAATGGATGATGGTCTAATATAATCTGTCGTAGGTAATTTCTATCAAGATGTGTGTATATTTCTGTTGTAGTTATAGATTCGTGTCCTAACATTTCTTGTACTGCCCTTAAATCCGCACCCCCTTCAACTAAATGTGTGGCAAACGAATGCCTTAATGTGTGAGGAGATACCTTTTTTTTAATTCCAGCTTTAGTAGTTAGTTTCTTAATAATTTTAAAAATCATAACTCTTGATATTTTTCCTCCATTTTTGTTTAGAAATACATGATCTTTATATTCGGAATTAATTTTTTTATGTACTCTGATTTCATGAATATAAATTTTTAGTTGTTTTGCAGCTATACTGCCAAGAGGAACAAGTCTTTCTTTATTCCCTTTCCCAATTATCCTAATAAATCCTTCTTTCCAATAAATTTCAGAAATTTTTAATTCTATTAATTCGGAAACTCTTAATCCACAACCGTATAGAACTTCAATTATTGCAAGGTTTCTCTCACCCTCATTCGTTGATCTATCCACTTCACTAACAAGTTTATTTACTTCTTCAACTGTTAGAAATTCAGGAAGCTTTTTGCCAACTTTTGGACTTTCCAGTAAATTACTAGGGTTATTATCTATGATATTTTCAAGCTCAAGATATTTAAAAAATGATCTAATACTTGAAATAACTCTGGATTGAGATCTAGCTGAAATTTTTTTTTGACTTAAATATGCTAAGTAACTTTGAAAATCAGCATATTTTATTTCTTTAATATCATTTTTTTGGTTTTCACTATTAAAAAAACTATTCATCTTACTAATATCTTTGATGTATGCATCAACTGTATTTTTAGAAAGTGATTTTTCAATTAATAAATAGTCATTAAAACCTCTTATGTAAATTTTCCAAGACACATTGTAAATGTAAGTAAAGAATTTTTGAAATTATTTAATCAATAAATATTCTCAATAAAATGTTTTTTCTATTTTTGGCCATCAATAGGAGAGTTGGCAGAGTGGTCGAATGCGGTGGTCTTGAAAACCATTGTGCCGAAAGGTACCGGGGGTTCGAATCCCTCACTCTCCGCTAAAAGACAAACAAACCTCGCATTGCGGGGTTTTTTTATGTATTCTTTGTCAATTTAATATAATTCAAACTAAATTTATATTTTAGATACATATGTCCAAACCTACAATTCCAAAAGGCACTAGAGATTTTTCACCTTCTGAAGTACACAAGAGAAATTATATTTTTGAAATAATTGAAAAAGTTTTTCAAAACCACTCTTTTACACCCATCCAAACACCATCATTTGAAAAACTATCAACTCTAAATGGGAAATATGGTGATGAAGGAGATCAGCTTCTATTTAAAATTCTATTAAGAGGTGAAAAATTTAATAAAGCAATAAAAAACTCAATAGATAACAATATATTCAATGACAATAATTTTAGTGAAGAAGCTCTTAGGTATGACCTAACAGTGCCTTTTGCTAGGTACATAGTACAACACCAAAACGATTTAAACTTCCCATTTAGAAGATATCAAATTCAGCCAGTATGGAGGGCGGATAGACCTCAAAAAGGAAGATATAGAGAATTTTATCAATGTGATGCTGATGTTGTGGGTTCAAATTCATTAAACTGTGAAATTGATTTGATAACAATAATTTCAGAGGTGTTTAATGAGTTAAATCTAGGTGAACATACTATATTTTTGAACAATAGAAAGGTGCTTTCTGCTCTTGTCGAATCATGTGGAGCATTAGAATACTTTAAAGATATTACAATCATAATTGATAAAGTTGACAAGGTAGGAGTTCAAACAGTAATTGAGGAACTAAAAAATAAAATTCCTATTAAAAATTGCTACTTAATGTTTGAAGAGCTTTTTAGTTTAGATAAAACCGATGATCAATTAATAGACTGGTTGAAAGATAAAATTGCTTATTTAGATGATGGACTAAAAGGGATTGGAGAATTAAAATATTTAATTTATAATACTAAGGAATTAGGGATAAATAATTTAAAACTTAATCTATCATTAGCAAGAGGATTAGACTATTATACTGGTTCTATTTTTGAAGTAGTTTTAAATAATTATGATATTGGAAGTGTAGTTGGAGGAGGAAGGTATGATAATTTAACTGAAGTTTTTGGTAAAAAGGACCTTTCTGGAGTAGGTATTTCTTTTGGAGCAGAAAGAATTTATGATGTTATGAATAAATTATCTCTTTTCCCATCTAATATTACCAATTCACCTTCTTTTATGATTATAAATCAATCTAAAAAAATTAGTAATGGATTTAAATTGCTAAATTTTTTGAGAAAAATGAAAAGTAGTTGTTTTTTATATCCTGACAATCATAAATTAAAAAAGCAACTAAAATATGCTAATGATCTTAATGTGAAATCAGTTATATTTCTTTATGATGATTTTAGTGAAGACATGATAATAGATATAAAGAACATGAAATCAGGCATACAACAAAATATTAAATTAAAAGATTTAATTCATGAGTGATTTAAATTCTATATACACTTTTACAAAAAGTGATTTGTTGCTTGATGATATAGAAAGGATATTAAATTTCAATATTCAAATACAACTTTCAGATGATATAAAAGAAAAGATCATATCTAACAGAGTTTTTTTAGAAAAAAAGATATTCAATAATGATAAACTATATTATGGAATTAATACGGGATTTGGATCATTATGCAATCAGGAAATTTCAAAAGATGATCTTAAAAAGTTACAACTTAATTTGGTAAGATCACATGCTTGTGGAGCATTGGATGAAATTGATACACTTATTGTCAAGATCATGTTGTTACTGAAAGTAAACGCCTTAACTAAAGGATTTTCAGGTGTAACTTTAGATACAGTTGAACGATTAGTTTTTTTATTTAATCATAATATATTTCCGGTTGTTTACGAATCTGGTTCACTAGGCGCTTCTGGTGACTTAGCACCATTAGCACATATTGCTTTAGCTCTCATAGGCGAGGGTTATGTTAACTACAAAGGTGAAAGAATAAAGACTAAGGATTTATATAATCAACTCAACATAAAACCGATTGAATTGTCGGCAAAAGAGGGTTTAGCACTTCTAAATGGGACTCAATTTATGGGTGCTCACGCTACACTTGCTGCTTTGAAAGTTAAAGGATTGTTTAAATGGGTAAATAAAATATCTGCGCTATCAATAGACGCTTATAATTGTAATATTGAACCATTTGATGAAAAAGTTCATAAAGTAAGACCTTACCCAGGTCAGATAAAATGTGCTAGCTCTGTTGTTAATACATTAAAAGAAAGTGATATTTATAAAGTCAAAGATAAAGAAGTCCAAGATCCTTACTCATTTAGGTGTATTCCTCAGGTACATGGTGCAAGTTATGATGTAATGATTAATTTCATTAATGTTTTAGAAGTTGAAATAAACTCAGTTACCGATAATCCAATTTTATTTGAAACTGCAGATGAAATTATCTCTGCTGGAAATTTCCATGGACAACCTTTAGCCTTAAACATGGATTTTATGACTATTGCTATAGCCGAAATTGGAAGTATTTCAGAACGAAGGATATATAAATTAATTTCAGGCACCAGAGGTTTACCTGCATTTTTGATTCATAGCCCAGGAATTAATTCTGGTTTTATGATTCCTCAATATACTGCTGCAAGTATCGTAAGTAAAAATAAAATATTATCTCATCCAGCAAGTATTGACAGTATAGATTCTTCAAATGGTCAGGAAGATCATGTTAGTATGGGTTCTATCGCGGGGATAAAATTAATGGAAGTAGTTGAAAATGTAGAAAGAGTACTTAGTATCGAACTTTTGGTTGCTGCTCAGGCATTTGAATTTAGAAGACCAAGGAATTCTTCTAAAGAAATTGAGAAACTACTCAACGACTTTAGAAAAGTTGTACCTTTTTTAAAAGAGGATCAAATATTACATGATTTAATGGAAAGATCACTAGCTTTCATAAAAAATTAAGTTAATATTTCTTTGACTTTTCAAGCTTTCCATCTTCTTTATAATAATTCCATTTACCAACTTTTATATAATCTTCTTTAACACTATTGTAATTAAGTTTACCGCTAAATTCGATGATACCTGACTTGTAATATTTGGTTGATGTGTAGCTCATTTTATCCGGATTTTTAATTTTAAGCTCTTCTTTTATGCTACCATCATCAAAATATTTAGTGTTGCTTATTAGAATATAATTATCCTTGCTGTATGTTTCTTTGTTCAAAACTATTCCTTTATTATTGTAGTCAGTTTGCTCTACAATAAATTTGTTATGAAAAATTCTACTTCTTTTTTTGATTCCTGATGAGTAAAATATAATCATTTTATAGGTTGCATTATCAATATTAATGAAAGAGCGTTCAATGTTCCCATTTGGAAAATAATTTTTATAAACTTTTAATTGACCATCTAAGTAATAACCTTTATGTAGTAATTGACCATCGTTGTAATAATCGCTTATCCACCCACTAACTGCATAGCCTTTCTCTATTCTTGTGGAATCTCCCCTAAGAACCATATTTAGTGGTTCGTATAACGTTACACCATTAACAGAATCTAATAATTCAGGAGTATAGTTTTTACTATTTATTTGATTTTTAAAGTCAAATTGTCCATAACTAATTTGCAAACAGCTAATTAAAAAAAGAAATATTAAGTACTTACAATTTTTACTTTGATATTTCATTGAAATAATAATTTTTTTTGAAGAAATATTGCCAAATTAAAGATGTTTTAAAAACACCTTTCATTTTGTGAAAAGGAATTTTTTTAATCGATTGCCTTTTCTTTTGAACTTTGCCAATCTGCTTAAAATAATTAATATGTGCTTTTTGAATTGCAATAATATTTTTCAAATTCCCTTCAATTATAAATCTAAAGGCCGAAATTTGGTCCAAAATCATTCTAATTGCTATTAAAATCCATAGTGGGTACTTCCCATAAAAGTTTTTGTGCAACATAATTAAATTATTTCGGTAATTAAGAAACACTTTTTTGGGAGAATTGTAGTTTAAAGTTGCTCCGCCAACATGAAATACTTTTGATTCACCACAATACATAATTACTTTACCTTTATTTTTTAGTCTCCAACAAAGGTCAATTTCTTCCATGTGAGCGAAGAAGTCAAAGTCAAATCCACCAGCTTTTTTAAAATCTTTTCCTTTTATCGCCATACACGCTCCCGATGCCCAAAATATTTCTTTATTATCGTTGTATTGTTGGTTGTCTTTTTCCGTTCTATAAAAAATTCTTCCTCTGCAAAATGGATAACCAAATAAATCTATAAATCCTCCAGCAGCTCCTGCATATTCAAATTCGTTTTTCTGGTTATAGCTTAAAATTTTAGGTTGAACAGCAGCGATATTTTCATTGCTTTCTAGTAGTTCTACAATTGGTGGTATCCAATTCTCAGTTACTTCAATATCAGAGTTTACAATTATAAAATGTTTATGATTTAAGTCTTTTAAAACTTCATTATATCCACCTGCAAAACCTAAATTTTGCTTATTTAATATGACCTTAACATTTTTAAATTTTTTTTCAATAAGCTTTACAGAATTATCTGTAGAGCCGTTGTCAATAACAATTATATCCGCATCTTTAACAGAGTAAAGTATAAATTTTGGTAAAAATTTTTCTAACCAATATTCTCCATTGAAATTTAATATGGCAACTGCTGTTTTGATATTAAATTATTAAGGATTTATAAAAAAGATATTGCTGTTACTTCCCCACTGGTCATCATTTGGGTTTTGATCATTGTCAACACTTCTACCAGGTGTATTTCTTCGATGTAAATCAACTTTCCAATTGTTATTAAAAAACTCGCCCTGCAGATTGGAATGAAGAATACTGTACTCGTTAGAACCTAAGTCAGGCATGTAAAATATAAATCTTTTATTATTGAACTTTCCAATTTTATAGTAATGCCAAATTTGATAAGGATATGCACTCGGTTCATTTGGCCTGTCTGTGATTGTATTGGGTGGGCCATATTTTAGATATATCCTTCCCCTGTCAGTTTCAAATCCTCTTCGAACCTTTGTTGCAAACAATTGGTCTGTTTTTTTAACTGCTTTCTTATATTTTTCCCATTCACTACTTGGATTATTTGGATTTCTGTTATACCAAAAGCTAAACATAAATTGTTTTTTTAAGGTATCATTCATGTTTAAAATCTTTTTGTCAATAATATTTCTTTCTAAATTGGTCGCTAGGGGAGATAAACATTCCAAGAAATCCGTTAAGGAATCTTGATTAAGGTAAGCTGCGAAAGTATTATTTATTTGAACTGCGTTGAGCCTATCGATTTTCATATTGTTTGATAGATTTGTTCTTTGAAAGGGAAGTAGTGTACTAATTATTACTTCGTTCATTGAGTTTACTAGCTCTATTTTTAGGTCATAATTTCCTGTAGGCAAATTAGATAGATCAAATGTGTTTAAAATTGGTTGTATGTTATTGGTTGCAATTTTTTTGATTTTATTGTATTGACCTGCAATCTCTTCACTCCCGCTTATTACAATAGATTGCTTTAATAAAAGACGTGAGTCTTTGTAATAATTATCCATTCCATATATTTCAAAGTAATAGGCCATTTTCTCGAAATCTGGTCCAAAATAATTGGTAACTAATGGTACCATATGAAAACCAGACTTTGTAAGTTCATTTGTGCTTTCTGTATTTTCGGCATCTTTCCAATAACTTTCTAGTAGTTCGATATCTGAAAAAACAATTTTGTTATTAAAATTTAATTCAAATTCTTCATTGTGTTTTTCAATATTAGAGCCATCATTTATATCATTAATTTCAACGAAAATATTGTATTTGTCATTTTTTAAAGCAAATCTTTGAAGATCCATGATTCCTTTACTTTCAACGTAATCAGCTTTTTCTTCAATTATATATTTTTTGTAAGCTACTATATCTTTTTGGGAATTTTCAATGTATTGTAAGATTTCAACACCTTTCGTTGCTTTACTAGTATCTAGATTAGTTTTTAATGTATTTCCGTAAATATATAGGTAGGTTTCTATATAATTCTCATCAATGGATTTAAATCTTTTAAGATTAAATAAGGCTTCTATTTGAGCATTTATGTTTAAAAAATATGTTGTAAGTACTAAAAAACTAAGTAATTTCATAAAACAAAGTTAACTTATAAATGAGTTAAAATATCCTAAATTTTATAATTTGGAATAGATTGTGATAATTATTATAAAATTTTAAAAATGAGGTATCTTTTATCATCAATTATTTTAATTATATCCTTGTTAGGGTGGTCACAAGAAAATAAAAATAATTTAGATATTGATAAAAAGGATATTGAACTTTTTAAAAATTTTCTTCCAGATTTTGAAATTAATACATCCGATGACGAATATGTAAAAAAATGGCGTCGTACAAAATATTACATTAAAAGTATTTATGATTATTCACTAATTGCAACTGCTATGTTATCAGCATTTGAAGACACCTTAAATCTAATTGACTCTAAGAGAGAAAAAAATAAGTATTTGAAACGTGCGAATAAAATGTTAAAGGGAGAATTTGGATATGAAATTAAAAATATGTCAATAACTAGAGGAAGTTTTTTGATGAAGTTAATCTATCGGAGCACAGGTCTCTCAGCATATGATATTGTGAAGACATATAAAGGATCCGGTAGTGCTTTTTGGTTTCAATCCTTATGTCTTTTAAGCGGTCAAGACCTAAAAAGGACATATGATCCTGAAAATGAAGATTTTTTAATCGAAAAGG
>MDTC01145968.1_pt1 | contig 16878 bp, 40 predicted proteins | sample 811181 | NCBI WGS metagenome assembly MDTC01 (sample SAMN05326644, study PRJNA326480) | marine metagenome | isolation source: seawater | place: Pacific Ocean: North | collected 2011 | reverse complement strand
CTTCTTTACCTGCTTTACAATACTTAGCAATAATGTCTTGCTTGGCAATCGTACCACTATTATTACGCAGTTCGTCGATCATAGCCATAACATATTCTGTGCTGTTCATTATATATTCCTGTGTCTTGTGATTGATTCCCTTCTATAGTATACATTATCGACATCAAAGCGTCAAGTCTTTACCTAAACTTTTCATATTTACCTAAATGCATATAATTATTTAAATCCATGCCTCTTTGGTTATAAAACGAAGCAGTATCTCTCGATGGCCTAATATTACTATCACGAACCTCACTAATGCATAAAGGAGGATTGATAATTCCAGATTTTAATCTATTAGTTAACTTCCATACAATATGATCTATCGGTTTGATTTCACCATATTGCATATTTTGTAAAATAATATTTAAATAAGATATTGCTTTAGTAGAATACCAGATTGCATATGTTCCGCAAGTTATATATTTACGTTCTTTTGATACTGGTATAATAAATTCATTATTTTTAATAGCACTTAGTTGTTGATCGGATAGTCTATAATTATTATAGCCAAAGTATATTATATCATATTCATCAAAAATATTTTCTTTGTATGCTTGACTTATAATGTTTTTATAATTTTTATGAAAGTAAACATCATCTTCAATAACAAATGATGGTTGCCATTGTTCAGAAAATAATTTTTTGTAACTCATTAAACATCCATAAGCACCATGCTCTCCAACTAAAATCTTCTTCTTATTTTTATAGCAATAGTTTGCATAGTTATCATATTCTGGTATTTTGTTTCCATCCAAAGCATTGAAAAATTTATATTCTAGAATTGTATCTGAAACTGAATCCAGCTTTAACTCCATAAACTCTCTTCTTTTAATACTTTGAGGTAAAGATAGTACGATTGTATTGTTAATCATTTTGTATTTTCTCCAGTATACGCTCTCTATATTCTGCCATATGTTTATTATCTGGCTGTTTAATGAAATAATGAGAGGTATTATATCTTATAGAATTATAATAATTATATACATATAATGGCTGATTAATAAATTTGGGTAAGCAATTCTTCTGCTCTAATACATAACACATTTCAGCTAAATCTGTGCAAACTTGTATCCATTCATTATCTATTTTTAAATACTTATCAATATCAATATTTTTTATTAATGAGCTTTTCATAGTGCGTAAATGAGAACAAATGTTTGGCCCCTTACAATATTGTCTATAAGATTTGTCTCTGTGTACATTTTCTGCAAAATCTTTATTGGGTATAATATTGTTTTTTCGTGCTGCGTTTATATACGAACCATAAGTACAATTATAGCCACGATTATAATATGCATTAAGTGTTACTAATACATTATCTCCATATAGCCAATCATCTCCATCTAAAAGACAACAAATTTCTTTATCATGCGTCTTACTATAGCCTTGATACCTTGATCCTGCTGGGCCTAATTTTCTTGAATTTTTAATGTATGTAAATTTTGAACTTATATTTAATTCTTTATTATATTTCTTAACTAATTCAAGCGTATTGTCTGTAGAATTATCATCAATATAAATAGCTCTCCAATTATTATAAGATTGTTTATGTATTGATTTGATATTATATTTATACCAATCTTGATTATTGTAAGAAGGTATTATGAATACAAAATTAAAATTCATAGTTGAAGTAGTCTATGTCTTTTTTAAATAAATTAAAAACATATTCTTTCGTTTCTTGGTCATAATATTTTGAATAATGTTCATGCTCGGTGGTATTGTGTTTATCTAGTTGTATAGATGGTATTTGTATATGTTTACAAATTTTATCAAAATCTGCTTGCAAATTTTCAAATCTACCTATGAAATCCACTGCTAATTTACCATTTACAGTTAAGCAGTCATATTGGGTAGATGCTTGCCACATAATAGGTTCTCGTTTTTTATCATTCATCAACCATTCTCTAAAAGGAGTGCCGACTGCTTCCTCATGTCCCTCCCTCTGTCTGTAAAAATAATGAGAAACACATAAGTCCCAAGGATTTCTAACAAAAGAGAATTTAAATAATTCATACCAAATAGATTTGATTTCTGGACAACCAGCAAGTATTTCTGCTGAATTATGTTTATACTTAAAGTTTGGTCTTTTTTTGATTTTAACTGTACTAGACGCAACATGCGGATATAAATACTCTTGTAATACTTTTTCCACACTGGTTGTTCCTGTTTTTTGTATTGCTATAAATAATACAGAATATTTTTTACTCAGGATCATATCCGAATCTTTCAAAGTCTTGTTTATATTTTTCGTATACTTTATCTCTCAATGCTTTATCGTAATACTTTGAATAGTGTTTATGTTTGCTTTTGTTGTAATGTCTATCGTCAAATTTTATATTAAATAATTTATTAGTTACAGTTTGAATATCTTGATTGAGAGTCTCAAATCTGCCTAAAAAATCTAAATTTTTAGGTATTAAAAACACTTGAGGTACTACATGACCGTCCATCTTTTTTGTACGCATATCACAAATATCATTAGCAAATTCTGCAAAACCCTTATCTTTCCACCTTTTATAAAAAGGTAGTTCTTGTTTCGGAACTTTATCGAAGTATGTAGAAACCAGTCTATCATAAGGATTTCTACAAAAGGAGAATGTGAAGTATTCATTATGTTTGACAAAAAGAGGCTCTCCTGTTGAAAGACCCACTTTTTCTTGCTCAATAAGATTATGTTTTTTTAACCAATACAATAAACTTGTGCGTCCACATTTAGGAACAACATACCAAATATATCTATGCGTGTCACTAGCATAATATCGGATCATTATTTATAAATCTTTCATGCATTTTTTACATTTTTTAAGCATCTCGTTATGCTCTGTAAAATTTTTATTCAATTTATTTACTAGTTTAGAACCTGCTCTTGGAAATACTGCTGGGATAAACCCATGAAGAATAAGGAGTATTCCAGCTTTTATACAACTCAAACCATGTTTACCAGCAAATTCTATGTGCTGATAGTAAGACATATTATTTTCTTTTAAATGTTGAATAGATTTTTTTATCATAGTTATACCTCTATGATAATATACACCTTATGTTTCAAGAAATTTTATATATCTCCAATGAAATGTATGATGTATGTGAAAGTTTTCACAAAATATATATAGATTCATGCATCTAAAAGCGGCACAATCTTTTCTTATATCAGGTTCAATAACTTCGATTTCAATATGTGTAAATAAAAACGTAGTGTGGAAGTATGTTACCTGCTTCGGTCTGCCATCCATTAAAAATCTGAATACCTCATTATGCCGAACTATTTCAACGGCATTTAGAAGTAATAATAATGATAATAGAATTGCTTTAGTTTTCATAAGTGGAGGCGAGGGGAGTCGAACCCCTGTCCAGTATTTAGTTCATTATATCTTCTACAAGTTTAGTCCATTGTTAATAGAAACATTATGCAGACAAAGGACAAACCAGCATACGTTTCTTCCAACTAAAACTCAGACCACAATCAGTTGGCGATTATGATTGCCGAAGGATTTTACGTCGATCTTTTGGACGCTCCCTTCATCGCTTCCTAAGATCGTCACCGCTACTAAGCGGCGAGTGCTAACTGAGTTTCGCCAGTTAAGCGTTTTAATCTGGTTTTAAAGTAGCCTCCAGATCAACTACTACTTGCTAAATATAAATCTTCCAAACCTGTCGAAACCTTTACGCCCCCTTATAGTCTAAACTTACCAAGTTTATGTTTCTTTTTTATTTCAGATGTTACAATCTTTTTAGCCTCATAAGAAGTCATATTTGGATTATCGGCTAACATCTGACCAATTTTTTGTCGCCCTCTAAATCTTAGGCGATTAATTCTTCTCTGTTCTTGAGTTAGTTTTTTTCGTTGCATTTTCAAAACCCATGCCTAATGTATCTGATACCTTCTGGTGGTTTAGTAAACACTTCAATGTTTTGTCTTATTATAACAGGTGCGATCTCTTTTTCAAGTCTTTTTATTTGCGACCATTGAACCCAATTTGTTGCTATGCTAATCATAAGCAAACCCCATAAAATCCATGTAGCAGGGTGTATTTTTTCCATATAAATACCGTAGATGAATTTCTATAGATATAAAAATAATGGGATAGCAAGCCGAACTATCTATATCTGTTTGATATATTAGATATACCCTTGGGCTTTTACTGGGCCATTATTCTAATTGCTCATTACTTAGAGCATGTTCTACGTCTACTCTTTCGTTTACTTGAAGCACCATATCTGGTTTCGCCGTTACGTCCTGTACTGCGAACTACTTCATATCCTTCAGACTTTAGAGTAGGCTTAATGTCGCTAATAGTAGCACGAAGATTTCCTACCTCAAACATACTGTAAGCACTATCTTGGCTAAGAGTTCTTCCTCGACGAAGATAGTTCAAAACACGATCTTGTTTAGTCATTATATACCTCACAAACTGGTGGTTAATATCCTATTAAGTTTTTAACTACCACCCCGTTAAAACTTAAACTGTTAATTAATAATATTTTTTATGCCGATCTCGTCAAGAGGCATTTATTTTGTTTTCTTATCAACTATGCCCCAATCAGAGAAAATTATATTGAGATTATTAAATCTACATAATGGACATGCATATCTACTTGGGTCTGCAAGCCCACTATCTATTCTAGATTTATATGTAACATAATAACCATTTTCATCTTCACATATAACTTTGTCTTTAGGAACGTTATGTCCTTTTGCTTCATCCTCGATGTTAACGATCATACTAGAATGACTACCATAAGGTGATGGGGTCGTAATAGTACGAACATTGTTTTTGTTTTTTGGACTTTTTGGATTAGGCATTTACAACTCCAATGTAAACTATTATTTGCTATATTGTATTACACCTGTTGTAAATTCTTTTGCTTTAATTTTACTAGCCTATGTTTAGTTCTCCAAATTTTAGTCACAGGACATTGTGAATCTTCTCCCATCCAAATATGGCAGAAACCACCTTCTTTTACTCCATAAGCTATGATACCATTCTTATCAACGCCTATTACAGTAAACTTACCTCTACATCCCATAGGGATAAATTCACCTTCTACTACAGAGTATGGGCCTCCAGTAGCTTTAATTTTATCTCCCTTTTCCAATTCTCTCCAATTAAACTTTCTAATCATTCTAGTGCTTTTCTTTTCTTTGCTCTGCGGAGCAAACATAAAAGGATGTTGGCACTCTGGACACATATATGCTCTTGGGCCACATTGATGTCCACATTTCTCGCAAGTCTTTTTACCTTTAGGCATCTCGTCTGTCTCCTGTGAAAATTGATTTCCTTCTAGTATAACATACTTATCGTCACTTGTCAACTAGAATCTTTATTTTCTTTTCTAATTTTTTCTAATCTTTCTTGATAAAGTCGTCTACTCTCTTTTTGATCTTCAATAAATTTTAAAAAAGATTTTTCTGCGCCACCATCATCTGAACTAAGAGGATAACGCTTAACTTCTGCATCTTTATCTACTGGTAAGCCTGTGGACATATTATATTTTGTTGGTTCTTTCATAATCGCTCCTTATTTAGATGCTAATAAATACAGTCCAATATTTGAGAAAGCATATCCAAAATAGGCAATACCCATACCGGGATTACCCTTCCATAACTGTTCAATACTTACATATAAATATATTAAACCAGTTAGTACAATTAACCATCCACTCATATAGATACACCTTCCATAAATTTAGCGATTGCTTTGTCTTTCATTTTTAATTCCATATCTACATCATAGTCTATTTCGCCATATTGATAAAAGTCTTTTTCTGCATAATCTGCATGTTTTCTTGGGTTATTTCCCGGTGCAGATTCACTGTAATGAAAAAGCGGTCTATAACCTTGCCATGTGTTTACGCAAGCTAAAACAGCAAATTCTTCTGTCCAACCGTCAGGATGACAAGAATGATGTAAATAATCGAATGTTATTGGTATTCTTGTTTTAGGATAAAAATCTTCTATAAGCTGTTTTACAGACCAGCAATTAAGTTTATCGTCATTTTCAATAACAATACGACGACGACAATTATCATCAAGTCTGTTATAATTTTCGATAAACCTATCCACAATCTCATCGTTACTTCCTTGTCGATTATTAATGTGTAAATTCATAGGCGAATTATAATCGGCAGGACATCCTAAGTTGTCAAGAAATTCTGAATAGAAATTTAATTCTCTGATTGTTCTGTCAACAGCATCTTGATTAGTGGATGCAAGAACATTAAACTCTGAAGGGTGACAAGAAATACGAACACCTGTATTTTGTATAGTTTGTCTTATTGCTTCTATTTCTTGTTCGATCTCATTGTATTGAGGTAAATCAGTAAGTATAACATCGGCAGCAATATAGGTAATAAGAGGAAATAAATCACTACTAATACGATAGCAGTAGTCATTGTCTGCACAGTGCTTGATATGAGCATGTGTTACTTTCATGTTATTGAGTATACGAGAACCTAAAATATTTATAGCTTCATCGCGTGGGAGAGAACTAAAACGCTTATAGGTCATAGTCTGGAACTTGTATGGTTCTTCTAATTCTTGCAAATCTAACGATATGCAGCACAATCCAAATCGCATAATTACACCTCTTTACAAAAGATTATATCTGATATATCGGTATTGTCAATGCGTTACTTGATGATTTTTTTGATGCCATTCCATAAATTTATACATATCTCCTAAATTCTTATATTGAAGTTCATATCTACTTTGATCGTAAGTAAAATTATTTGTTTTAGTACCAGCAGGTTTTAGCGTAGCTAATTGAAAAAATTTCTGCTTAGATGCTATGCCGCATATCCATCCTTTAGAAAAATCATTTTTTATTCTACTGAATATATAATAGTCTGTATCTCTATTTCTCTGTTCTTCGTATAGTGTAGCACTGTAAAAATCTAATGGTTTACTATTACAACCTTGCGCCTTTGAATCTATTGTTTTATTATCTAATATGAAGTCTACAGAATAATCATCACTATATTTAATTGATGGAAAAGTATTATGTATGCATGATTCAGCTAAATAGCCTGTCATTCTCTGTCGTTCTTTGTTTGTACGATGAGTTCCTTGATTACCAAAACGATTATAATATTCTTCATTTCTAGCTTTAGCTTCATTAAATATATCTGATGTTATATCTACTTCGATTATCATATTCAATCCTTACTGTTTACTTGTCACACATTAATAAAACCCAATACATCTTCCCATTTCGTATTGTCCATATAAATAGAAATGCTGATAAAGTAATGCTTTGTTATTAAACATTTTACTAAGGTCTTCATTTAATATGGCATATAATTCATGGTCAAACTTATTTTCTGTTAATAACCATTTCCATTTAGACATTTCTATATCTTTTATAAATTCAAGTTTATCAATAGTAGTTCCTCCAATTTCACTGTAAAATTTATTATCTACTTGTTGTCGCACAGGATTTTGGGGGTCATAATTTGGGGTAGTATAATCTACATTATAAATTTCTGCATTTTGTAAATTCAATACAGTGTGTAGTTTGCCTATATAATTTTGTTGTTCTTCTCCTGAGAATTGAAAAGTACCAGATTGATTGTCTAAATATTCGACAAATCCAGTATTATTAACAATTAATGAACCAGCAGCTATTACTGAGTCCATAATATTTTTAGCTATATGTTGATGTTGTAATCCTATCTTTATTTTTCCATTATCTAATAAAACATAGTCATATTTTTTTTTATAACAATAATCGCTATGGAAAAACACTCTTCTGTCTTTTAAAGTAAAGTCAAAAGTATTAACTATAAATCTTTTATCGCCGGGATTTGTTTTGCGTTGTATTCTATAGTTGTAAACACCTACTGATCTAGACATTCATTGTTCCAACTTAATGCTTCAGATATAATAGGAAATTGAGACTTAAAAATATCCTTACAACTTAATGCAATATCCATGTGTTCTTTTTGAGTGCCGTTAGCACTTCTTAAATCTATATAATGAATCCAACTACGAACACTACCACTCATATATATTCGGGTAGGAGTTGCTAATGGTAATATAAATCTAGCACATTCTTTTGCAACACCATCTTTGAGCATAAGATCATATAAGTATTTTGATTTAGCGAATAATTCTCTAATTGATGCTTCATACATTTTTCTTTTGTTTCCACTAATATCATCAATACTATTTTGTCTATTCTTAGTATCTTGTCGTCGTAGATCAGGAATAGGTATTTCATCATCCAATAAACTAGCATCAGCATATCTTTGGCTAAATTCTTGAAATGTAAAACTTCTATGTCTTAATATTTGCGCAGCAATACCTCTATTCGTATTAATCTCAAGAGTCATAAATGCCATTTCAAAAATAGACCAATGCTTATGTTTAATACAATAATTAAGCAAGCCTGATATACTTTCGCTTTGTTGATTATTAGGATTGGATACTCTAGCACAATATGCTATATTTTTCTCTGCATCTGGAGTAGAGTTTACTAATTTAGCACTATGAATCTTCGTCATTTTTATTCCACCACTTTACTATCTTTTTCCATATTGGTTCAAAAAACCACAACACGATATAAGCGACCACCGCTTCTATTGCTTTACCTATAATTGTACTCATAGTAATAGATTGTTTTTTAATTTTATTATCTTCACCATGCTTTGTAGGCATAATCAATTTCCTGTTGTAATTGCTGTTGCTTATATCTTTCTTGATGTTCTAAATGTTTATTATCGGTTATGTCATTGTAAATATCCATAGCCAATTTACTTAGGCTATTAACGGTTCCTTTATTTTCAGTATTGTTTTCGGCATACCATTCGTAATTATATGGATTAAGTTCATCACCAGATTTTTCTCTATCAACCTTGTAGCCTTTATCCTTAGCCCATTTTTTTATATTAGTCCAATTCATTATACACTTTCTAGGAAAATCAAACGATTACTTTTTGATGGAAACTTTTTACCTATCTTTTTAAGTACAGGTTCTATAGTGTCCCACATTTTATTTAAACCCGCTCTACTTGTATCTTTTTCTTCAGATTCAAATCTTATAATACAATAACCATTTTCTAAAAGCAATTTGTTTTTTCTTTCATCTAATTCTTGCATACGTTTTAAATGCTCTCTACCCCAAACAGAGTTTCTGTGAAAATGACCATCTATTTCTATAACAAGATTTAATTCAGGAAGGTAGAAGTCAAACTCATGGTTCTTGCCGTTAGCAATCAAGTCTTTAGCATGAAAAACATATTCATAATTATTTTCTTCTAGTTTTTTCATTAAGAATTTTTCTGATTTAGAACCATGCTTTGCTGCTTGCAATACTGCTAATTTTGCCTTTTCGTGCATAGATTGTTTTTGTGAATCTGGCATGTCATGCCATATTTTTTTAGCTAATTTCCTTCGTCTATCTAATTCTTTTTTAGGTAAGTTACTCCAACTTTTAGCCATTGAATTTGCTATAGCGTCTTTTGTTTCTTCTGATCTTTTAGTACCTTTTGTTGGATGCTTATGAATACCTGTTTTTAAAGCATTAGTTTGTGCTTGACTCTTGTTCCGTAAAGAGTATCCTGCTTTCTTTAATGCTCTTCCAACTTTATTAGGATATGTACCCAATTCTTCTGCTATAATTATAACACTTTTACTTTTATTAAAGTATTGATCTGCTATGTATTCTATTTGGTCTGTAATTTCTTTAGTAGTTAACATTTTCTGCCTTTTAATTCTTCCTCTGTAAAAAACCGACGTTCTTTTGGGTCGTATTCTTCTAAAGGTCTATCATACATTTTCCATGCTTCTAAATGTTTAACGGCAATCATTTGTGCTTCTTGTTTTAATTGTTGTTTCATTTGCCACTCAATTAAATCGTAAAGATCATTAATGTGTCCTCTTAATTCTTGATTACCTACTCCATCAAGAACTTGTGATATATGTTGTCTTACGTCTGGTTGGAAACAAGCATACTTTAAAGGTAGCTTGTCTTTCTTACTCATTTGTTTATATTCTTCAGACATACTCTTGTAGCCTTTGATGAGACTGTAATGCACTCTCTAGATTAGAAATTAATTTAAATAACTCTATACTTTGAGTGTTGCTAATATCTTCAATGTTGTCTAATTGCTCTATCATATATCTAAGAATATTATTATATCCCGCTATATCTACGCAGTCTTTTATATTGTTTTTTGTCTCTAAATATTTTAATTCTTGTTTATCTTCTTTAGACAATCTAGACATTTATATATTTTGCTCCTATTCAGTTATATCTTTTGCATTTCCATTTGGTTCTGTATTGTTAAATAACAATCTTAGGGTATCTAGCTTAGATTGATTAGATTCCAACATGGTCATATATTTGTCTAAAACATCAACAATATCTGGATGTTCTCCTACTCCAACACTATTATTAAAGTATAAATTCAGTGTTGCTACTGCTTCTTCAATCTTAGCTTGATATCGAGATTCTAAAGCCCTATAAAATCTATTAGTCATTTTTATTCCTTTATTTACTTTTCCATAATAACTTAACTATAGAATTTCCTATAATTACTGCTATTGATATTTCTATTATATTAATTAAATCCATTATCTATAATACAAAGGTTGGTAATTCCATTGTACTTGTGGTTGATATGTAATTTGTCTTTCTCTTCTTAAAAACCAACATCGTCTTTCGGTAATAACTGGCACATTATAATAGTAAGGAACCCATCCGTAAACTACGGTTGGTTGTGGCACTACATAAGTTACGGCAGGAAGAGGGGTTTCAACCACCATAGGTGGTGGCGCAGGTGTAACTGGTACACTTGCTACCCACTCACCAGTATATCCGATAGATGCCCATAATACAACTGTTAAAAATAAAAATGTCCTCATAACATTCCTCTTTCTTGTTAAAATTTGATATGATTATTATATACGCCTATCATCTCGTCCCTGAGTCTGAAAGCCCTATCTGTTTCTCGGCTATTTAAAGAACCTTCTTTAATATATTTTTTCATTTCTTCTTCAGTCCAAGTCTCCATAGCCTCTTCTTCATAGTAGTATTCCCAAGGTTTCCATCTAATTCTAGTATGGTCTATTTTTATCTTTGTATCCCCATTTTTATCTGTATAACTATATTTACACCAGTACCACTCTTCTGCACACATAGCCTGTTCTATTATCTTAAAATCTTTAGGATAACCGTTAAAAGCACATATTTTAAATTGTCCTTGATTGTAAAGCCACTTCAGTACGCCTTCATCTTCAAAGTCAACAGGAAAGAATGTATTGCGAATCGAGGTAACAACGCTAGGATATTTCCATCCTATATATTCTATATTTAATAAAAAACCTACAGAAAGTCCAACAAATAATAGAAAGAATTGGTAGAATAAAGTTCTACAAACAGTAATAAGTATCATAAAAAAACCTATATTTTTAAGGTGTGTTAATAATAGCATGATACTTTATATTTACACCTTAATGGTATTTATGAGTATTAACTATGTTTAGTATACGCCTAGCTAATGCCGCCTGACCAACTATTCTACCATCATCATAATCGTTGTAATATCCTGAAGTAGATTCATGTTGAAATTGTTTATTGATTTTATCGTTGCATAGTTTTACAATTTCTGATATTTTATTTTCTAATATTTCTTGATGGCTCATCACTGTCCCTTAGATTTAAAATAACTATGGCAAGCAATTTCTATTAACATAATAATTACAACTGTTATAAAAAGTTCTGTCATTTTCTTTTTCTTTTCGGATATTTACTCCTTAATAAATCCGCAACTTGCCCCGCAGTAAATTGAACAGTATTACCTCCCCAAAAATATTGATACACTAAATTTTCTACTTTGTCAGAAATTGGACTATTGGTAAATAATTTAGCAATACGAGGTTTATATTCTTCAATTAAATAAATTAAAACATCCTCATAAAACATTTGCTGCATCGCTCTTGTTTTAGCAGCATCTAGTTGTTTTTTATCTCGTTCTTTCATGGGTTAATCCTTAACATAGCAATAATTTTATTACCAGTTTTTTCCGCACTATAGCTTTTGCTTTGAGAATCTTCTAGTATTCTATTAACAACAACACTATTTTTCTTTAAATTAATTTTTTTTACGGTCTTTTCTCCGTATTTCTTCTCAACAAAATCTAAAACGTCATTATTAAAATCAGTCACTATGTTACCTTTCATTTAGTCTATTAAGTCCCAGTTTATAGCAATCACCAATCTATCGTCTATCTCTAACACATCGCAAGGATACTCATCACCCGATTCAATGTTATGCAACATAACGTCATCATTTTCTGGTAAAGTTCCTTCATTCTTCATTGATTGAAGAAATGCCAGTAAGTCAAGCCAAGTTAGTTTTTTTAACATAAATCAAATCCTCAAGTATTAGTATACCATAAGTATCGGTATCGTCAAGTAAAAACTTTAATGCCAATTTCTTAAAATATTTGCAACAATAAAAAGATTGGTGATAATAGCTTGCAAAACTAATATAGTTCTTATAAAAGCTATACCATCACTCTGTCTATCTGTTGTTCCAGCTTTTTCTCCTAATGCCTTGCACCATATTTTCCAAATATTCATTTTGTGTTATTGCAGTAGTCGTATATAAAATCTGCTAATTCTAAAAGCCTATATTTATCTACATAAGAATTAATATTAGCAAATCCCTTGTGTACTGTTTGTTCATGGGTACATTTTAAATCTTTGATAACCATAAATGTTTTACCATCGACTTCTTCTAATTGAAAACTCATCATACATTTATCGTCTAATTTACAATATTTTCTTTTCATTTTAATAAACTCTGTACATATAAAACCAAAACAACCATCACTACTGTTAAAATAATTGGTGCAACCCAATAATGAAGAAGTATATTAGACTGTATATGAATAGACCAATAATCACTGATCGCATTGTCAATTTCTCTGGTTGAATATCCTTCATTCTTTAACACCCAGTATAGTTGTGTTTCTGTTAATTGATCTTCTTCATCCCAGTATCTTCTTGCCATTGTTAAAAGACGTTCATCTTCATCAATATTCCTGTACATTTTCTGTTATCATTTCTACCGCCTTTAAATTATAGGTAAAAATTTATTCAAAATAAGAGGTGTGATGTTATCTCGCTCTAATCTTTAAACACAGTTTTGTGTAAATCGTTTTCTTGTTTTTGTAATTGTCTAATTATTGCTTGGGCTTTTTTTAGTTTCCTAAGCCTTTCTGTTTCCAGATATTCAAAATATCCCATGAATACCTGTGATGTAATTACGCCCATCCCTGCGATGAGCGTAACCACAATACCACATATAAATAATCCGAAATTATCCATTGGTTTTATAATCCTTACTTACTACACTGTTGGAAGTATGTACCCAAAGTCAAAATACTAGGAACCCATAATCCTACAAAGATTCCTTGTTGTTGTGCAACTGATTGATCTCCAAGAAACCAAATAGAAACACTCAAAACAAAACTAGCAAACGCTGCAATCAAAAAATAATTCTTACTGCTCATAATCCTCATTCTTTCTGTTTGTTAAAAAAGTTAAACTTACAATTTTAGTATAGCATACGGAATATAGTTTGTCAATACCTTGAGTACCTTTTGCAACAATACCACATACCATATTTACTCTGTGCATATCCTACATCAACAACATGCATACCACTATTACTATAACAGCAATTATTATATGCTTCGTTTTGAGTCCAGCCACTACCGCATCCTTCATAAGTATTATGATGTCCTCCAAAATGAGAGACACAATTTCTAGATGCCATTGTGTTAGCTACTCCCTGAGCCGAAGTATTATCTATTGATGTTGTATATTTATAATATGTGGTATTGCTTTTTCGTCTAGTTCTTTTTGCTTCACACACATCACTAAGCATAAATACAGTTACTAAAAATAATAATATATATTTCATATTTCCTCCTTGAAATTAATAGAAGGGGTTTGATGCTATCTCACCCCTGTAAAATTATTGGCAACTACAAGTGCCATTAGTACAGGTTGTTGACCTGCTAAAAGTCCTTGAACGTAGAACATTACAGCATCCATCTGTCACAGTTCTAGTTCTTGAATAAGTACTGCTGTTTTGATCTGATGAGAAATCAGTGGAGCGAATAAAATATCGCCTCCCAAACAAGCCCCTACGCACTCTACAGTTACTATTACAACAACTTTGACAATCGCTTGAGGATACCACTGGTTGTGGTGCTGATGTCACTGGTGCTTCGCCAGCAAAAAGTGAAAAAGTCAAAGTAGACAATAAAAGTGCAATAAAAATCTTCATATTTCCTCCTGAAATAACTAACCACTAAATAGACTATTGTAAAACATATTACAATAAAGTCTTAACTATTAATAAGTTTTATTTGATTTAGGTAACTCATCAATAGTAAATTCTAAATCTTTAAAAAAATCCTTAAATTTAGAAAAATCATCCATTCTTATATCGTATCTTAATAAATTATTTCTGCCTGTAAAGTATTCTTCTACATTTTTTATATGTTCGTACCACCAATATTTCCATATTTTAATCATTTCAAATTCTGAAACACCATTAACTTGGGCATGATATTTTATGAACTTCCCTTTAATATGTGTTATTCTGCTTTGAATCCATTCGTCTATAGGTCTTGTGTTTAAAATAAAAGCACTACGAGGATAACATTTATCTAAAACTTTAAAATGATCTCTGTGTGCTAGTCTTAAATTATTACTATCACCATCTTCCATATCTGTAAAAACATCATAACTTTCATACTGACCTAATATTGGTAGTTTATTATTTATAGTATTAAAATGTATCTCTCTAGCTACTTTACCATTATCCCAATGTATACATTTTAAATCAGTGGTACAATGTTTTTTAAATACATGGAAGATCGAAGTTGTGCCACATTTATTAAAGCCTATTTGAAATATTTTATTATACATGAAATTTTATTTACAAAGAATAAAAACGCTGGACTACCCAGAAATAAAAAATCCATTAAATCAAAATGAGAATGACAACATGGACAGAAACCTAGAAAATGTAGCAAGCTATTCCACATAAATATTATGAGTCTTTCTTCTTAAATAAACTACATAAATAGTTTTTTAATTTCCTTACTTCTTCCACTGTTAAATCTTCTAATTTTTCGTACATAATCCAATCGTCTGGTGCTTCTCCATTTTTCCTAAATACTGATAGATTTATGAGTTTTGTATTGTCATCTTGATAAGCCTGATATTTAATAGTATTGCACATAATGACCTCCTTTGAAAAGCCATTAGTAATAATACCCCAATTAATCCAATCTTCCACTCATCTCTGTCCATATCATAAGGTCTGCTTGCGCTAGAGTCAAGCCAGTATAATGCTGCTCCATAAGATATTTGCATAGTCCTGCAAACTGAGCATATTTTTCTGGGTTCTGCGGAGTATTCTTTGGTGCTTCTTTAACACCACATTTTTCTCTCATCCATCTAAGTATATGAGTATCCAATACAACTTCGTCACAAAATTCTCTTGTATGCAAAAGAAAGAATCTAGCAGTCTTTGGCCCAACACCATAAACATTCATTAAATCTTCTCTTGTGCAAGTTCTTAAATCTAATTTACTAGAGAAATATAATGCCTTGCGTATCCTATCATACTGACCTGTCTTATGTGCCTTTAGATAGTTATGTAGTTCTGATAATTTAAGACTTTTAATAAACTCAAAAGGAGTCATATCTCCTCTGTCTTTGAGTAGTTTTGTAACTAGTCTAGCGGTTGTGTCGCTATTCTTTCCTGCAACAAGGATACAAAATATCCAGAATGATTGTAGTTCTACATCTGTACGATTGTAATTAGTAATATCTTTAGGATCAATCAAAGTTTCCATCATTAAAATCCGTCATCCAAAGTAGTAGATAAACCAAAACAAAAGCAATTATTGTTGCTGATGTACTCATTATACTACTTTATCGTCCACAGTCAATAGCAAACTTTAAAATTATTTGCTACTGCGTGGATGTCCTTTCGGTAACAAATCATTATCCTGTTTATAATTAGGATTAGATGGTCTACCATTTCTTAGTAGATAAAGAAAGGCATTAACTCTTGCCATAGCCCATCCATCTCGACTCATATTTGGGGCGTGGCTTGTGCTAAAAGCGCCAGCACCTCTACGGTATACTGCTTTTAATGCTCTTAAAGTTGCCCTACTTCCTTTACCTTTCTTTTTAATTTTTTCATTATGTTCTTTTACTTTTTTAGTAAGTTTCTCTATAGTTTTTTTACTAAAAGTAATTTTACCTTTGTCGTCCTTAGCACTATCTGGCTTATTTTTCTTTGAGCCTTTTTTTTGATCTTTTTTAGGTGCTGGAGTTTTCCTTGGATCATTTTTCTTAGGTCTGCCATATTGAACGGCTTCTCCATGTTCACAATGTTGCTTGCAAGAAAATCCACCAACTTGATCTGGTTTTCCACAATTACAATAACCCATATCTTTTTTAGCTATCATGTAATCTGCAAGAGCTTTTAGATATTTATTTTCTTTGGTCATGTTATTATGTCTCCTTTATAGATATAATATACACCCTTTAGGCTATAATATCATGCTGAATATTACCAAATACATCAGTTAGTCTAAAATCTCTACCACTATATCTATATGTTAATTTGCTATGGTCAATACCCATTAGATGTAATATAGTAGCGTGTAAATCGTGCATGTCCATACTATCTACTGCTTTATGCCCAAAGTCGTCAGTAGAACCATGTCTCATGCCACCTTTAATACCACCCCCTGCCATCCACATAGAGAATCCACCATTATTATGATCTCTACCTG
>MDTC01160399.1_pt1 | contig 16879 bp, 17 predicted proteins | sample 811181 | NCBI WGS metagenome assembly MDTC01 (sample SAMN05326644, study PRJNA326480) | marine metagenome | isolation source: seawater | place: Pacific Ocean: North | collected 2011 | reverse complement strand
CTTTTTTCCTTAGTTTTTAACCAAACATGACTGTAAGGAATAGCATTTTTTGTCTCTAAATGTGACATTATTTCTACTGGCTTAATATCAAACATTTTGAGCTGTGCCTTTTTTAAACTTTTATAATAATTTGGATTTTTATGCTTTATTCTCTCTACCTGTTGCATATCGCTTCTAAGAACCTCAGGAGGTAAAATATTTGGTGCGTCAATTTGATGATCAACACCAATTTCATCTTTTTGAAAAGATGCTGCCATATTGAAAATTGCTTTTCCATTTTGATAGGCAACAACCCTTCTAGTTGTAAAGCTATTTCCATCACGAATTTTATCAACTTCGTATTCTACAGGTAAATTAATATCTCCCATCAAAATAAAATAGCCATGTAATGAATGAGCAATTCTGTTATTTGGAATAGTTTGGTATGCAGCATGAAGGGATTGAGCCAAAATTTGGCCACCAAAAATTCTGCCCCATGAAGCAGGGTAATTTTGGCCTAAAAATTTTGTTTCACTTTTTTTTTCAAGCCTTATAAGACTTAAAAGGTCATCAACTGATTCCATCTATTTTGTAATTCTCAAAGTCCAAATTTCATGTAATGGTTTACCTTTACTACTAAATCCATTATGATACCAATCATTTTCATTTTTTTTATAGTTGAATTTTAACGTTTTTCCTGATCGACTATTATCTCTTGAAAAATAAACTATTGATTCCTTATACTCCCCTTCTGAAGCAGAATATTTTCCTCCACCACATCCATAAAATTGAAATGTTTCAGTATTAAAAGCTGTCCATTGAAAAAAGCCATCAACTAAAAATTTGAGGGTTTTTCTAGATCGACTAGTATCTCTTCTCATTTCCTTTCCGTCTGGATTAACCCTGCCAGCCATTAGCCATTTTCCATCAAGTTCTAATTTTGAATTTGAAACGTTTTTAGCTTTTGCTGGAATAATATATTCAATCTCAACTATGCTATCATTACTATAATTTGAATTAAACTCAAAATTAATATTTAAAACATCATTATTAGACTCATAAAAACCACCTCGAGTACTTATAAACTGAGTCGGATTATTTTTATATACAGTCTCGATTATATAATTCGAATCCATTTGAATCTTATGTGTAAACCCAAATTCATTATTTTTCCATTCATAAACTTGTCCAAATACATTTTGAAATAATAGTAATAATAACAGAATTAAATATTTATTTTTCATTAGTTTCTATAATTTAATGCGGGTTTTCTTTCTCCAATCAGAGGTATATACTTAAAATCTTTTCCTCTTTTTAAAATAAATTCAACTTTTGCTCTCTCAATGAGTTTAGGATTATCAATAAGCTGCATTCCAGTAAGAGCTATTGTCTTGGCGGCAATAAGCATTCCTTTAATTCCAATAGTTGTTCCTCCAGCAGCAACAGCTTGCCAACTATGTGCAGGAGTTCCTGGAACCCAAGTAGCAGTGCTAAATCCAACAGTTGGAAGAGTAAAACTAACGTCTCCAACGTCTGTAGAACCTGATCCTTTTGCTAAAATTGATGAATTATATGGCTGAATATTTCTAACATATTCTGTATCTAAATTTAAACCTAAAGTTTTAGAAATTTTTTCGGCAAATTGTTTCTCAGTCAAAGAGTAATCATATCCTCCTATTTTTTCTAAATTACTGTGAACTAAAGTTTGTAGAGATTCTATATGAAGTAATTCGTGAGTGCCTCCGATCATTTCATAATCCATAGTTGTTCCTGTTCCAAGAGCAGCTCCTTTAGCTGCATTAACAATTCGATCAAAAACTTTTATAACCTCATCTCTATTTGTGTGTCTTGCATAATAGTATACTTCAGCGAATCCAGGAACTACATTTGGCGCTTCTCCTCCTTTTGTAATGACATAGTGTATCCTGGTGCTTTGACCTACATGCTCTCGCATCATATTTACCATAGCGTTCATGGCTTCAACAGCATCAAGAGCTGATCTACCCATTTCTGGTGCTGCTGCTGCATGAGCTGAAACCCCGTAAAATCTAAATTTGGCAGATTTATTAGCTAAAGCTGGTTTTGGACTTGCTCCATTTATCGATGAGGGATGCCAATGAAGTGCTACATCTGAATTATTAAATAATCCAGCCTTAGTCATATAAACTTTTCCAGATCCACCTTCTTCAGCTGGGCAGCCAAAAAACTTAATCGTACCACTTTTATTACTTTTAACTAAAAATTTCTTTAAGGCTATAGCAGCAGCGGCTGATGCAGTTCCAAAAAGATGGTGACCACAAGCATGACCAGCCTTTCCATTATTAGATATTTTATATGGGGTAGATTTTTGAGATAAGCCAGGAAGCGCGTCATATTCACCTAAAATCGCAATTTCAGGTGAACCAGATCCATAAGAAGCTATAAAAGCTGTTGGTATTTCAGCAACCCCTTTTTCAATAAAAAATCCTTCATCCTCTAAAAGTATTTGAAGAATCTCACTGCTCTCATATTCTTGATAGCCAAGCTCTGCAAGATCCCAAATAGACATTGCAGTATCTTGATATCTATCTTTATTATCATTAATTGAAGATATAATTTCACTATATATTTCTTGTGAAAAGATATTAAAACAAGAAAAAAAAAATAAAATAAACTTAAGTGTTTTCATTGTTAAACTTTAACATAAATGTAGTCAGAAATTATTAAATATCTTTATTAAGAATCATAATCCCATTCCAAAGTCTCAACCAATTTAATAATATCTCTTTCAATATATTTGACAGCTGGAAGCAATGAATCATAATTTGGTTTTACATAAAAGTAAAGAGATCCTATTAAAAAATTATAACTGCTGTCTGTCAAGAAAAATTGAATTTGTGATGCTGCATTTCCTACGACATTAAACATTGTTCCATAAACTTTTTTTTTCTGATTAATAAAGATTCTCTCTGGGATTTCTTGAGCTTTTCTAATGTGTTTGGTAGGAAGTTTGTAAGCATCATTTAACAAAGAGTCTAAATTGTTATTGATCTGGGTGTAAGAAAGGTAAAGGGTTGCCTTAAGTTCCGGATAAAAAATATTTTCACCCCTTGAAACCTTTTTGACTTGGGCAAATGAATTGTATTGATATTTATAATTTTTTTTTGAATAATTTATTTGGTATTTAGGCACTGGATAACTAAGGCTAAGTGCTCCCTTTGGCTTAGGCTGTTGTATGTCTGAACATCCAACGTACAAAAATATCAGTAAAATAAAATTTAATCTCATTAGTTTTTAGGGATTGTGACTTTTACTCTTTGAATTCTTTTATTTTCAACAGTTTCTATTGTAAATAGATATCCTTCTAAAGCATATTCTTGTCCTGGCTTTGGAATTTCCTGTGTTGCTTCTAACAAAAAACCTGCTAATGTTTCAGCTTCAGCACGAATTTTATCAAACGAAGAGCTGTTTTCTAATTCAATAGTTTTATAAAAATCTTTTAGGCTAGTTTTTCCTTCAAATATAAAGTTAAACTTATCTAACTGGGAATATCTCAATGAAGACTCGTCGAACTCATCACTAATATCTCCGACTATTTCCTCAAGTATATCTTCTAAAGTTATAAGACCCGATGTTCCTCCATATTCATCAACAACAATTGCTAAGTGAATTTTTTTTTGTTTAAACTCAGTCAAAAGATCGTCTAATTTTTTATTCTCGGGGACATAAAATGGGCTTCTTAATAGTTTTGTCCAATCAAAATCAAAATTTGTAAAATGAGGAAGAAGATCTTTAACATATAGAATTCCGTCTACTTTGTCTAAATGATCAGAATAAACAGGAATTCTTGAAAAACCATTTTCAATTATTTTAGGAATTATATCTTTTAAAGTCTCACTTTTAGCTAAAGCAAAAACATCAATTCTGGGACACATAACTTCTTTTGTATCTGTATTACCAAAATTTACAATCTCATGAAGAATTTTTTGTTCTTCTTTTGTTGTTTCTTTATCTGATGTCAACTCCAATGCTTGAGATAGTTGATCTACAGAAAAATCGCTTTGTCCACCAAGCTTATTCTCTAAAAAATATGTCATACGACTCATTGGAGAGGTCAAGAAAAAGAGAATATATGAATCAAGAATTTTTATTGGTTTGGACATTAAATTTGCAAAACCAATAGCGTTTCTATTTGCATATACTTTAGGTAAAATCTCCCCAAAAAGAAGAATTATAAGTGTGATAATACCAATTTCTATTATAATGGTAAGTGTAGGATTATAGATGGTTTTAAAAAAAACTCTACTCAAGTTTGCAAAAATTAAAACTATAGCAATATTAATAAAGTTATTAGTAATTAAAATAGTTGCTAAAAGTCTTTTAGGCTTCTTTAAAAGAGATTTTATTCTGTTAATTTTTTCTACTTGTTCTTTATTATTCTTTTCAATTTCAGAATTACTAAGTGAAAAAAAAGCAATTTCAGATCCAGAAACTAATGCCGAAACTAAAAGTAAAAACACTAATAAAATTATTTGAAAAATTATTAATAAATCCATGAATTGTTAAAAGGGCAGATCTTCGTCACTATCAGAGTCTTTATTTACCTCTGATCCATTATTTATTTTTTGCGGCTTTATTGGGCTTTCGTCTCCTTTGCCTGATAAAAAAGTAAACTCATTAACAATAACTTCAGTACTATATCTGTCTTTTCCTTCTTGATCTTGCCATTTCCTTGTTTTTAACTTTCCTTCAATAAAAATTTTATCTCCCTTACCTATATATTTTTCACAAACTTCAGCCGCTTTATTTTTTACTATTATGTTATGCCATTCAGTTTGGGTAATTTTCTCCCCTGAAGACTTATTAGTATAGCTTTCATTCGTAGCTAAAGGGAATCTTCCGACACACCCCCCACCATCAAAGTAATGCATTTTAATATCATCTCCTAAATGACCAATTAACATAACTTTATTTATAGTTCCACTCATATGAATTGTTTGTTTAGTTGTTTCAATATTCAAAGATAAAAAATCAAGTTAGTGTGGTATAAAATTGTGTTAGAAATTTTTCAATTACAATTGGAACTGGGAGTGAAAAGATTTTATTCTTTTTAACAGGTAAACTATAAATGTCGTCTAATTTTATACCCCAAAATTGAATTATTAGTTTTTGATGACTCAACTTGTGTGTAATAAGTTTTTTATTGATTAGTGTGATCTGTGAAGATTGTTCATTTGAAAATTTTTGTATAATTTCTTGAAATTTATTGTCAGGGTGATTAATTATTTTGTCAGATTCAATTAAAGGAAACTGATATAATTTATTCCAAATTCCTTTACGATTAATTTTTTCCAAAACTATTTGTTTTTTAGAATTATAAATAACCAAATAATTAAAAAATCGAGTTTTTACTTCTAGATTATTTTTTTTTTGAGGATAATATTCAACTTTTTTATTTTTTAAAGCGAAGCATTTAGTTGAAAAAATACATGCTTTACAATTAGGTTTTTTTGGTTTACATTGTATTGATCCAAAATCCATTATAGCTTGATTAAAATCTCCTGGTGAATTACCCTTAATTAATTTATTAGCTTTTTCCTTGAAAATTTTAAATCCTAGATTTGTATTTATTGGAGTGTCGATTCCAAAAAAGCGACTAAGAAATCTAAAAACATTTCCGTCAATAACCGCTTCTGAAATATCAAAGCATATTGATGCTATAGCACTTGCTGTATAGTCTCCAATCCCTTTAAGTTTTTTTAATTCTACAAAAGATTTTGGAAATTCTCCATTGTATTTTTTAACAATAAATTTAGCTGTAAAATGTAAATTTGATGCCCTTGAGTAATACCCAAGCCCTTGCCAAAGTTTAAAAATTACTTCTTCCTTTGATTTTGCTAAATGAAAAATTGTTGGAAATCTTTTAATAAATTTTATATAGTATGGCATCCCTTGTTCTATCCTAGTTTGTTGTAAAATGATTTCAGAAAGCCATATTTTATATGGATCTTTTGTTCGTCTCCATGGAAAATCTCGGGAATTTATTTTATACCAATTCAATAATATTTTTGAAAACATCATAATTTCAAATATACCTTACTAACTTAAATATAAAAACATGCTAAAGAGATTGTTAATAATTTATATATTTGCTTGCCTTTAAAAATTTAATTAAATCAAAAGATAAAAGGATGACTAAATCAGATATAGTAAACAATATTTCAGACAAGCTTGGAATTGATAAAATAGATGTTCAGTCTACAATTGAAAAATTCATGGAAGAAGTGAAAGACTCTTTGGAGAAAGGAGAAAATGTTTACTTACGAGGTTTTGGGAGTTTTATTATAAAAACACGTGCAGAAAAAATTGGACGTAACATTTCCAAAAACATTGCTGTTAAAATACCATCACACAATATTCCTGCTTTCAAGCCTGCAAAAGTTTTTGTTCATAAAGTAAAAACAAAGGTTTCTATATCTAACTCAATTAATAATAATTAAAAGCTAGCATGTATGCCCAGCGGTAAAAAAAGAAAAAGACATAAAGTAGCTACTCACAAGCGAAAAAAGCGAAGGAGAGCTAATCGTCATAAAAAAAATTAAGTGCAATAGGTAGTGCACTCAAAATATAAAACCCATGTTCATTGAAATGCTTTAGCAAAAGCTAAAGCCCAGGTTAATACCTGAAAATTTATTGTTTAATCAACTATAATATATATTTATAGTTATAAAATTTATCAGAGTGAAGAAAGAACTGATTATCCGATCGAATTCCTCTGCTGTTGATTTTGCCCTGCTCAAGGATGGAAAATTAATTGAGCTTAATAAAGAAGTTGAAGATAATAAGTTTTCTGTTGGCGATATTTTTATTGCCAAAGTCAGAAAACCTATTCCAGGACTGAATGCTGCTTTTGTAAATGTTGGTCATAAAAAAGATGGCTTTTTACATTACCATGATTTAGGTCCTAAATTACCTTCTCTATTGAAATTTATAAAACAGATAACAACAGGTAAACATAAAGATTATTTTCTTAAAAGATTTAGATTTGAAAATGAGATTTCCAAAGACGGTAATATTGATGAAATCTTAAAAAGTCAAGATTCTACTTTAGTACAAGTGGTAAAAGAGCCTATTTCAACTAAAGGTCCTCGAATTAGTTCTGAGCTTTCTTTAGCGGGACGATTTATGGTTCTTATGCCTTTTTCTGATCGAGTTTCCATCTCTCAAAAGATAGAAGCAAATGAAGAAAAAAGTCGTTTAAAACGATTAGTTCAAAGTATAAAGCCTAAAGGTTTTGGAATAATTATTCGTACTGTTGCCCAAGGACAAAAAGTTGCTGAGCTAGATTCAGATTTACAACAACTTCTTGAGCGATGGAAAAATCTTTGTAACAAGTTGCAAAAAATTGACAAATTTCCAACTAAAATTTTAAGTGAAATAAACAGATCTTCCTCAATTCTTAGAGATATTTTTGACGATAGTTTTACTGGAATTCATATTGATGATCCAGAAATATTTAATGAAGTTAAAGACTATGTCCAAAGTATCGCTCCAAAGAAGAAAGATATTGTAAAAGCATATACACAATCAACTCCAATATTTGAAAAATATGGGATTGAAAGACAAATTAAAACTGCTTTTGGAAAAACAGTGTCAATGCAAAAAGGAGCATATTTAGTTATTGAGCATACTGAAGCTTTACATGTCATAGATGTTAATAGTGGAAATCGCTCTAACAAATCTAGAGATCAAGAAGATACTGCGTTAGAAGTAAATATTATTGCTGCTACTGAAATTGCACGACAATTACGACTCCGTGATATGGGTGGTATTATTGTAGTAGATTTTATAGATATGACTTCTAATACTAATCGTAAAAAGTTATTTGAGCATCTAAAAGATGAGATGAATCAAGACAGGACGAAGCATAAGATTTTACCGCCTAGTCGATTTGGACTTATTCAAATTACTCGTCAAAGAGTGCGACCAGAAATGAAAATTAAAACGAAAGAAGCAAATCCTAACTCAAACGGAGAGGTAGAAGCTCCAATCGTTTTAATTGATAAAATCAACACAGAACTTAACAACATAGTTAAGAAAAAGCAATATAAAAGTGAGCAAGTTTATTTACATGTTCATCCATTTGTTGCTTCCTATTTGAAAGAAGGGTTTCCATCCATCCAAGTCAAATGGTATTTTGAATATAAAAAATGGGTACGTATTGTACCTCGAGATGCATTTCTCTACTTGAAGTACAGTTTTGTGGATAAAAACCAAAAAAAACTTCAAGCTTAATTTAAAACCACTGTAGACATTTTGTTTGCAGTGGTTTTTTTAATTTAAATTTGTACTGTGAAATACAAATCATTCTCAATAAAAGAAGCTCAAAATAAATTAGAAAAGTATTGTGCTTACCAAGAAAGGTCTCACAAAGAAGTTGTTGAAAAACTGAAAAAAATTAATATGGCATCTATTGATATTGATCAAATAGTTGGCTCACTAATTCAAAGAAATTATTTAAATGAAAATCGTTTTGCTAAATCTTTTACTAGAGGTAAATTTAAATTAAAAAGCTGGGGTAAAAAAAGAATAAAATTTGAGTTAAAACATCATAATGTGAGTGAATTTAACATTAAAGATGCCCTTAATCAAATTGATGATGATGAATATATAAAAGTATTAAATTCTTTAGGTGAAAAAATATGGAAATTGTCAAAAGGAAAAGATTTTTATAAAAGAAAAGTCAGATTTATTTCATCCCTTGAATATCGTGGCTGGGAGAGAAATTTAATTTTTAATCAATTAGATAAGATTCAAACAAAGAAAAAATAGTTTGTTATAAATCTGAAAGTAAAATAAGCTTATTTTTACTCATTTCTATAGTTCCAGATTTAATTTTAAAAATTGTTTTTCCTTGTATTTGCTCAAACTTGCTTTTGAATTCATCAAGAATTTCAAGCTTTCCTAAAATTACTACATTTCCTTTTTTAAGACTAGAAACAATTGGAGCGTGGTTGTTCAACATTTGGAAATTTCCACTTATACCCGGAACGGATACAGAATCAACTTTACCAGTAAATAGAGTTGCTTCGGGAGATATAATTTCTAAATACATTATGATTCTTCTGATAACATTCTTTCTCCAGCTTCTATGGCATCCTCGATTGATCCTTTAAGGTTAAATGCAGCTTCAGGAAGGTGATCTAACTCTCCATCCATAATCATATTAAAGCCTTTTATGGTTTCTTTAATGTCTACTAGCACACCTGGGATCCCTGTAAATTGCTCTGCAACATGGAATGGTTGCGATAAGAATCGTTGAACTCTCCTTGCTCGAGAAACTGCTAATTTATCTTCTTCTGAAAGCTCTTCCATTCCAAGAATTGCAATTATATCTTGAAGTTCTTTATAGCGTTGAAGTAATTCTTTTACTCGTTGTGCACAATTATAATGCTCCTCTCCCAAAATGTCAGCAGTAAGAATTCTTGATGTTGAATCTAAAGGATCAACAGCAGGATAAATACCAAGCTCAGAAATCTTTCTCGACAATACGGTTGTTGCATCTAAATGTGCGAAAGTTGTTGCAGGTGCTGGATCTGTAAGGTCATCAGCAGGAACATAAACTGCCTGTACCGAAGTAATTGATCCTTTATTTGTTGAGGTAATCCGTTCTTGCATTGCTCCCATCTCAGTGGCTAATGTAGGTTGGTAACCTACTGCCGAAGGCATACGTCCTAAAAGAGCAGAAACTTCAGATCCTGCTTGAGTAAATCTAAAAATATTATCAACAAAAAATAAAACATCTTTACCCTTACCATCACCTGCACCGTCTCTAAAATATTCAGCAATTGTAAGTCCTGATAATGCAACTCTAGCTCTCGCTCCAGGAGGTTCATTCATTTGACCAAAAACAAATGTAGCTTTAGACTCTTTCATTGCAGACTTGTCAACTTTTTTAAGATCCCATCCTCCTTCTTCCATTGATTTCATAAAGTCATCTCCATATTTAATAATTCCTGATTCGAGCATCTCTCTGAGTAAATCGTTTCCTTCTCTTGTCCTTTCTCCAACTCCTGCAAAAACTGAAAGACCTCCGTGACCCTTGGCAATATTATTAATTAATTCTTGAATTAAAACTGTTTTACCAACCCCAGCACCACCAAACAATCCAATTTTACCGCCTTTCGCATATGGCTCAATTAAATCAATTACTTTAATCCCTGTGAATAATACTTCAGTAGCAGTTGAAAGTTCATCAAAAGCAGGAGCCTCTCTATGAATAGGTAATCCATCATCACCTACTTTGGGCAAATTCCCTAAACCATCAATTGCGTCTCCTATTACATTAAACAATCTTCCATAAACTTCCTCACCAACTGGCATTTGGATTGGATTTCCAGTGGCAATTGCTTTAGTGCCTCTGCTTAATCCATCAGTAGAATCCATAGAAACTGTTCTAACTGTATCTTCACCTATGTGAGATTGAACTTCTAGAACTAAAATACTCCCATCAGAATTTTTTATTTCCAAAGAATCATAGATTTTAGGAAGTATGTTTTCTTTTCCAGAAAACTCAACATCAACAACAGGTCCTATGATTTGTGAAACTTTTCCAGTACTAATTGCCATATTTAATCTTTAAGATATTATTAAAATTGAATAAATTTGATTGCAAATATAGGGATGATTAACAAAAATTATATTCTTATTCTATTAAAATAAAACTAGTTTTTTATATTATTTCAAAATTAATATCCTTTTTGCTTAGCTATGCAACTTAAATGATAATTAGTATCTCCTAAAAGGCGCTGAATAACTCTCGCTCTTTTTAAATAAAACCCAATATTAACATCATCAGTGACCCCAATTCCACCATGCATTTGAATTGCTTCATTTGAGATTAATTTTAAAACCTCACCTAATTTCGCTTTTGCTAGATGAGCATAGTACGAAAGATTCTCATTTTTTTGATCAATTACCTGTAAAGATTTAATAACAACAGACTTGGACAATTCAATCTCACAAAAAAGTTTAGCTGCCCTATGCTGTAAGCCCTGATAAGAACCTATTTTTGTTCCAAATTGCTGTCTTTCTTTTATATATTCCATCGTTTGACTAAATGCAGCTTGGACACTACCTAACATTTCACATGAGAGTCCAATTGCTCCTATTTCAATTATGGACTTGAGCATTTCTTCACCTTTAACTTTTAGATTAAGTTGGTTTTTAGCAGGAACAGTTACATTCTTAAAAATCACTGAAGAGTAACTACCTGCATCCATTAAAATATCTGTTTTAATTTCCACTCCTTCAGATTTAGTATCAACTAAAAAAAGACTTGTAGAATTGTTTAGGTTTGCAACAACAATTATTAAATCAGAATTACATGCATCAATTACCATATTTTTTGCTCCATTTATTATAAAATTATCATCTGATAAAATAGCTGTTGATTCAATTGTATTGGGATCAAAATAAGATCTTTCATCCAGAGCAAAACTCATTAATGTATTTCCATTCATTAATTTAGGTAGCCATTTAGCTTTTATAAATTCATTATCTGATAATCTGATTGCTGTGGCTGACAATAAAATTGACGAAATTAGTGGAGATTTAGTTAAAGTTTTACCTGTTTCTTCTAATATCTGTCCAAGCCCTGTATAGCCAAATTCAAGCCCACCATATTTTTCAGGTATTGTTAGGGCTGTCCATCCCATTTCAATAAAACCTTTCCAAACCTCTGGATCAAAAGATTTATAATTATTGTCCCTAAGTTTTCTAAAGCTCTCCAAAGGAGAGTTTGCTTCTAAAAACTCAGCAGCTGCCTCCTTGAGCATATTTTGTTCCTCTGTTAAAATTAATGCCATGAAATTTAATTTGGTAAGTTAAGTATACGCTTAGCTATTATATTTAGTTGAATTTCTGAAGTTCCTCCCTCAATTGTATTTCCTTTTGATCGACAAAATTTTCTTGCTGCATCAGCATCATTTCTGTCATTGGGAACCCATAGAAGTGATTCATCACCACCTATTTGAATTAAAAGTTCTTCGCGTTTAACATTTAACTCTGTTCCGTAATACTTAAAAAAAGATGATAGTGCTGCTGCCTTTTTTCCAGTTTTGTCTTCATCTAATATTCTTTGAATTGTTAATTCAAAGACACTTTCATCCATTTCAAATTTAGATACTTGTGTTCTTAATAGACTATCTTCTAATTGTCCTGAAGTCATTTTTGTTTTCTCTTTTGCAATTTCACTTATATCCCTCTTAATATCAGTTTGTCCAACTCCACCTATCATTTGTCTTTCATGTGATAATAGATATTTTGCTATAGTCCATCCTTCATTTAATGTTCCTATTAAATTTGATTTTGGGACCTTTACATTATCAAAAAATGTTTCACAAAAAGGAGACTTCCCACTAATAAGTTTTATAGGTCTTACACTTACTCCTGGAGTTGCCATATCAATTAACAAAAAACTTATCCCACTATGTTTTGCAACATCTGTATTTGTTCTAACTAAGCAAAAAATCCAATCTGCTTTATCTGCATAAGTAGTCCAAACCTTTGAGCCATTTATTAAATAGTGGTCTTCTCGATCTTCAGCTTTCATTTGAAGTCCCGCCAAATCACTTCCCGCATTTGGCTCACTATATCCTTGACACCACCATATTTCACCTTTAACAATTTCAGGTAAATACCTTAATTTTTGTTCCTCAGTTGCAAACTTTAAAAGAGCGGGGCCCAACATTGCGATTCCAAAGCTAAAAAGAGGCTTTCTACAACCTAGTTTTGCCATTTCTTGAGTTAAAATATTATTTTCTTCGGGTGTCAAATCGCCTCCTCCGTATTTACCTTCCCAATAAGGAACAATCCATTTTTTTTCTAACATTTTCTCAAACCATATCTTTTGATCTTCACTACTAAATTTTGCATTTCTACCTCCCCAATACATATCACTTGTGCTTTTGACTGGTTGCCTCATGCTTATTGGACAATTCTTCTCTAACCAAGCTCTAGTCTCTGTTCTAAAATTTCCTAAATCTACTTTTGTTGTTGTTTCCATTTTTTTTAAAATAAATAATCAATTTTTCTTTTTTGAATAGCCTGAAGTGCCATTTTACCAAGTAGTTCAACCCCTTTATCAAGCTCTTTAAACCTCGGATCATTTGTGAACCCTTTCTTGTATCTAAAGTATATTTGTTGAACAATTCCAGCGATTTTGAATAGTCCAAAAATAAAATAAAATAGTATGTTTTGTACAGATCTGCCAGATTTTTCACCGTATAAATGAACCAATTCCTCTCTTGAAGGCATCCCTTTTAAGTACGTAATGTTAAGCTTAAGTTGTTGTATGATTTCTGGATCTGATTCATGAATCCAGTATCCTAAGCTAGTTCCTAAATCCATTAATGGATCTCCTAAGGTTGCCATTTCCCAATCTAATACAGCGTTAACAATAACACCTTCGTTAATATCAAACATTAAGTTGTCAAATTTAAAATCATTATGAATTAGACAAGATTCCATATTATTTGGAATATTTTTAGACAACCATGTCATTATTTTATCTATCTCCTTAAAATCGTTTGTTTTTGCATTGTTATATCTCTTTATCCATCCTTTGACTTGTCTATTTGCATAACCTTCAGGGTTACCAAACTTATCAAGTTTCAATTTATTAATATTTAGAGAGTGTATTTCAGAAAAAGTATTTACAAAAGAATCGATTAAATCAGGAATTAGTTTGATTTTTGGTAAATCAGTTTGAGATTGTGTCCCTCTAAAGATTGTACCGTTAATTTTCTCCATTATGTAAAACTCATCTCCAATAATAGACTTGTCATCACAAAAAATAATTGGATTGGGAATTTTATTAAAGTGTCCTTTTAATGAACTAATGATTTTAAATTCTCGATGCATATCATGTCCAGATTTAATATTTGCTCCATATGGCGGTCGTCTCAAAACCATTCCTTGAGTTCCCATATTGAGTAAATACGTAAGATTTGAATACCCAGATGGATACTGCAAAACTTTAAGGGGTGAAGAAATATTTAATTCTCTATGTAAATAATTTTCTAAAGCATTTACATTAAAAGCCTCTTCTTTTCTAATTTCTGTAGCCTGATCTAATTTATACACAACTGTTGTCAATTAACTGATTTATTGAAGGCATATTCTTTTAGAATTTGTCTAGCTAATCTACTTTTATGTACTTCATCTGCTCCATCATAAATTCTAGCAGCTCTTTCATGTCTGTAGTAACTAGCTAAAATAGTATCATCAGTAACTCCTTTGGCGCCATGAACTTGAATAGCACAGTCCACAACTTTTTGAAGAACATTTGCGCAATAAAATTTAATTATTGAAATTTCATTTCTAGTTTTATATGCCCCATGCTCATCAATTTTATTTGCAGCATCCTGAACCAATAAACGAGCAGCATTAATTTCAGCTCTACATTCAGATATCCAGTTTTGAATTGTTTGTTTTTCTGCAAGTTTTTTTCCATGGGCAAGTTCGCGAGATAGAGCTCTATCACACATTAAATCAAAAGATCTTTCACATATTCCTATCCACCTCATACAATGATGAATTCTACCTGGTCCCAATCGTTTTTGAGCAATTGAGAAACCTTCTCCATCAGAGCCTAAAATATTTGACAAGGGAACTTTGACATCATTAAATTTAATTTCTGAATGACTCTCCCATCCTCCTCCCGAATGTCCCATTATTTGAACATTTCTAACAAACTCTACTCCCTTATTTTTTGTAGGCACAATAATTTGACTAGCTCTTTTATGAGGATTTTCGGAATCAGGATTTGAAATAAGCATTACAATTGCGAAATCAGCACCATCAAATCCAGAAGTAAACCATTTATGACCATTAATTATATAACTTTTACCCTTTTTTATCGCAATAGTTCCCATGTTAACTGGATTTGATCCTGCAAAATCTGGTTCAGTCATTGCAAAACAACTACGAATTTCCCCCTTTAATAAGGGCTCTAAGTACTTTTTCTTTTGTTCTTTAGTTCCACATTCAATAAGAATTTCCATATTTCCGGCATCAGGAGCTTGACAATTAAAAACATAGTGCCCATATGGACTTGCTCCTAATATTTCACTTATCTCACCATGCTGAGCATTTGTCAATCCAAGACCACCATAAGCCCTTGGGATTTGAGGTAGCCATAAACCTTGAGCCTTTACCTTATCTCTGAGCTCATTTAACTTTGGAAGCTTTTCATTCCATCTACAATTTAAAATCCATGGCTCCAAAGGATATAATTCATCCTGGACAAACTTGGTTATTTTTAATTTTATCTCTTCGAAATTCATTGTTATTTATGATTAATTTCCTTTGAAATTTGGTTTTCTCTTTTCAATAAAAGCAGTCACCCCTTCTTTTAAATCATGACTTTTAAAAGCTAACACTTGACGTTCAGCTTCATACGCAATAGTACTATATAAATCATTATTGATTGAGTGAACCAAATCCTGCTTTGTTATTCCAATAGCCAAAGTAGGTCTATTTGCTAATTCTTTTGCCCAATTAATTGCATTGTCTAATATCTGCTCATTTTCAACTATTCTATTGGTCAATCCAAGATCAAAGCATTGCTGACCTAAGACTTTCTTGCCACTTATTGCTATTTCAAATGCCTTACTGTACCCAACTTGTCTGGAGAGAAGCCAACTTGCTCCTCCATCTGGACCTAGACCTATATTGATAAAAGCATATAAAATTGCACTTTTTTCACTCATAACTCTTAAATCACAAGCTAGTGCAAAAGCAGCGCCAACTCCAGCTGCAGTTCCATTAATTGCTCCAATTATTGGCTTATCTAGATTATAAAATTGTCGCATCAAAGGTTGGTATTGATCGATTATATAGTCTCTTCTTTGTTCTGGAGTTACTTCTCCTCCAAAAACCATCATATCTGCCCCTGCGCAAAACCCTTTTCCTGCTCCAGTAAGAACTATCGCCCTTACAGACTTATCATCTTTTGCTTTATTGAGAGATTCAGAAATTCCATCAACTAAATCCTGATTCACTGCATTGTACCTCTCTGGTCGATTTAATGTGATTAATGCAACCCCTGCATCAACTTCAAATAATACTGCCTTTCCCATAATTTATTTTTTATAAGCAAGAGCCAAAAACTCTGCAATACAAGCTGGCTTCTCCTTTCCATCAAGTTCTATAATAACCTTAATTTTATATTTTGCTCCAGTCGGATTTTTATTAAACTCCATTAATGAAACCCTTCCTCTATATTTTGATCCTGAAGGAGTTGCATTAGTGAATCTTACTTTATCCAAGCCATAATTAATAACCATTCCTACGTTATTAAGCTCATAACTATCAAACATTATTTTGGAACACATCGATAACATCAAAAAACCATGAGCTATTGGAGTTTTGTAAGGAGATTCTTTTTCACACCTTTCTTTGTCAATATGAATCCATTGATGATCTTGAGTTACATCTGCAAAAGTATTTATTTGATCCTGACTCATTGTATACCAATTAGTAAGACCTATTTCTTTTCCTAAAGAATTTTCTAATTCATCAACAGAGTTAAATTTTGATTTATAAGCATTATGATTTATTTTATCCATAGCATATTTTTTAAATTAACATATGACCTCCATCAGCAGTATAAATTCCTCCCGTAGTATAGCTTCCTGCCGATGAAGCTAAATAAACTGCTAAGCCGCTCATTTCTATAGGTTCAGCAACTCTCCCGGCAGGAAGTTGATTTTTAACTTGTGCTAATAATGCTTCATTTTTCCACAAAGCAGAACTAAATTTTGTTTTTATAAAACCGGGGCAAATTGCATTTGAACGAATTCCATGTTTTCCCCATTCCTTTGCTTGTACTTGAGTTAACATTATTAAAGCTGCTTTT
>MDTC01032256.1_pt1 | contig 16879 bp, 20 predicted proteins | sample 811181 | NCBI WGS metagenome assembly MDTC01 (sample SAMN05326644, study PRJNA326480) | marine metagenome | isolation source: seawater | place: Pacific Ocean: North | collected 2011 | reverse complement strand
TGACTGCGAATATACTTGCAGTTACATACTTAAAAAACCTGAAGGAGCAAAATGGCCAATTTATGCTCATAAAATTAAACAACCTCGAAAATTCAAAGGTCGTTATCCCTTTACACCGCCCACAAGTGAAGCGTGGGCTTGCGACTGTGAAGCTGGTGGAATTATGTGCTTCCAAGGGACTGACCATATTCATTGGCGAGAAAAGCTGGAACATGAGTATTATTACATTGCGCTTCTCCACTATAGACAATTAGATAGTTAATTTTTATAAACTTTATGAAAATATTCTCTAGTCCAAAGTGATGTTCTTTTAGAACCGTTTTTTTGAATTCTTTTCGGTAATTCATATTTAATGGAATTGGCAACTTCTTCAGGTAAATATACAGTTAAACCTGCTTTTCCTTCTTGATTCATTGTTGAAACATAGTTTTCACTTATTAGTTTATGCATTGGAATATCCCAATACCCAAATAGCCTACAAGACTTAATATGGTTTATGGCTTTTTCATAATTTTTTCCATTATATTCTATTTTATAATTCTCTCTTTTGAAACTAACATTGTCTAAATCATCAACTTTACACAACAAATGCACTCTTAATATATCAAAATCATTTTCATTATACGGTCCTTTAGTTTTCTTGCTTTGTAGAGTTGTACCATTATGTTTAGATAAATTTACACAAAATCCAGTGCTTCTCTTTTCAATATTACAAACCTTTTCTTGAATTCTTAAAATTCTTGAACCATTTAAATCAATATAATCTACACAAGAATTTTCAATTTCATTTAAATCTCTTATTACAGATTCAATAGGCAGATTTTTATGAGATTTATATAAACGATTTGCATAATCTTCTAGAAACGTACTAGTGTCTAATTGTAAATTATAATAATCAAGATTATGTGTTTCATATTTTTCCAAATAACTTGTTAAAAATGCTTCTAAATTGTTAATGTTTTCTTTTTCATCATAACATAGCGCAGTTTTGAAATAAGGTTTTTGGCATTCGCATAATGTTTTTCCATATTTTAACAAATCTTCTCCATGAAAGAACCAAATTTTTAATGGTTGTAAACAAATACAAATCAAAAGAGAATTTGGATAATGGTTAATTTTATTAAATTGTGCTCTTAATCTACGATTGGATCCATTTGTAAATTGCTTAGAACAAGATTTAATTTGGATTGGAAAATATAAATTATTTGTACAACTATTTTTCCTTTGAATAGCAATATCATTATGAGCTGCGTCGCGTATAAGTTTAATATTCCAATTATTTTCTAATAATTTTACTAATTTTCGAATCGCTTCGCTTTCACAATCGTAATTATTACCGCTTCTTAATAAACATTCTTCTCTTCTTTGTTTTTTTGTTTTGCTTTCTTTTTCCTTTTTTTTCCTTTCTTCGTTTTTTGCTTTATTTTCATTTGCACATTTTATTGCTTCTTGTTTATTATCAAAGTATTTGCGCTTTTCTATTCGGTTTTCTCGCCATTCGGCTACCCATCTATTCCCGTATTTCCAAACCATTTTAATTTTTTATAATTATTTAGCATTCATTTTTTTTTATTTTTTATATAAAGATTTTTATCTATTTCTTTCTTAGCTGAGAAAATCGCTTTTGCATTATCGACAATTAGATAATTAATTCGCGTAAGGATCCATTGCATCAGGACTCCAGATTCTTGAATCCATATTAGTGTTAAAAAATGATTCTTTAGGAATTCCATTATAAGCAGAATGTCTTCTTTCTCCTGGAGACAAACTATTATTTTGCTCGCGATTAACAAATTCTTCTAGTTTTGAACGAACGCTTTCTCGCCAAGCAGCTTTTTTTCCTTCACCATCATTCTCAAATTCCAATGGTAAACTATAGTAGACGCTGCGTAACTCTACAATGTCAAGGCCAACTGGCGAATATTTGTTTTTAAATTCAACAATTGACAACTTTTTAACCATTTGCGACGGCATTCGAATTAACCAAATTATTTTCTTTGACCATATACGTTTTGCTAAAATGTTTGCGAGCGAAGGATCGCCTAGTTTTGAAGTGAGAGTTTGTTTTAATTCAGTTAAAGTGGTTTTATTTATATTCTCTGGAACTATGCCGCGCATTTCTTTTAATGCATTTTCATTAGCGTTTTTTTGCGACGTTTCCCACGCGGCCCGCTGCGCCATTAGTCTTTCTTTGTATTCCGGGTGAGATTTCAATACTAAATCCAATCTATCAATTTCTTCACAATCGTCGTCACCATCACGCATGCATTTTAGCATTGCTTCTCGAATGTCCTCTTCGATTTCTTCAAGTGTTTTCGTTGAGTCGTCGGTGGACATATCGCTTCTTAGATTAATTGCAGTATTTTCTAATTCAGATAATTTTTTCATCAATTCGTCAGCTCTCTTCTTTTCTTGCTGCCCGAAACGCTTTGACAATTCTAATTCGCTTTTACAATCTCTCAATTCGCTTCTTGGCGACGGTGGTGGCGGTGGCGGTGGTTGCGCTCGCTCTTGAAGCGTAATGAGTAACGCGGCTGGAATTGCACCTGCTTTTTTAGATCTTCTAGTTTTTTTATGTTTCAATATCTTCCTCTTCATTATTCAATAAAAATATATTAAATATTACTTTGAATTAGTCAATCTGATCCAACATTGGCGTTTCTTGTTTATTGGTAAATAACCTTCTATATTTTTATGAATTTCTGGAAATTTAATATTAATCGTAACATCCGAATCATTATTTATATATTCTTTCAATTGTTCTAACAGGTCTTTGATTGGTTGATATATTGTCGTCAGTTTCAATTCAGATAATTTTTCTATTATTTCTCGAACTTCCTTTTGTTTTTCAAGTTTATTTCTATTCATTTTTAATATTGTTAATTTATCTTGAAGTTATATATTTTAGTTTTAATTACACATTATTTTGATATCAGTCTTTACTGATTATACAAGAGATTTTTATGATAAAAAAAAATTCTGTAATAATATGTGGTCGTCAGCACATTGTAGCATATGAAAATATATTAAATATAATAAATTTTTTAGAAGCTGATGTTTTTCTTGTTTATGAGAATGATTCTTGCAATTATTCGAAATTAGCAATAGCCAGTCTTAAAGTGGTAAATGATAAAAAATTATTACCAACAGAAAATCAATTCAAAAAAATCAAAAAAGGTTGGAATTTGATGGAAAAATATGAAAAAAAACATAATTTTGAATATTTTGCCGTCTATCGGCTGAGGCCCGATATTATCTATGCATTTCATGAAAATAATTATCACGATCTTTTAATTGGAAATGCATATTTGAATAGCGATTTCCTATTTTATGGTTTGCGAAAAGAAATTTTTAATTGCTTCAATTTACTAGAAAATTGGAATTCTTTAGTTAAAGAAAAACAACAATATTTTTATGAAGTTAATGATTTGTTTGAAACTATATTAGTTAATACAGATAACTGTTTTGACAGTGGTAAATGGAAATTTGTTAATAAATTACTTGCTATTCCAATAGCAAGTAATAACAATAAAATCGTTTTTAATAAAAATACCTTTTTACATTTTTGCAAAAAATACAAAAATAAAAAAATATCCGAAATATTGACGAATAGTAATTATTCTTTATCTTTTTGGAACAATTATGATAAATTAAATAAATTCCCGTGTGAATTATCAATTTTATTAGTTCTATTAAATAGAAAAATTATACCAAATCATTCTAATTTTATTGAAGTTTTGAGAAAATGTTAAATCAAAATATAAGAATAATCCAATAATTTTTATAAATATTATTATGCCAAAAGAAAACTTGAAGACACGGGTAGTGCTAATCAGTGGTTCATCGGGAGGCGGATTATCAAATTCTATTACTAAAGCATTATTGTCTAATGAAAAGTATATTGTGTATTCTTTAGTTCGTAATATCGAGAAGGCCCAGAATATATATAAGAACGAGAATAGACAACCAATCTTCGTAAAACACAATCTAAAAGATAAATATACTGAAGTAGAAAAACTAGTTCATACAATCATGTCAAAGCATGGTTCGATTGACATTCTTATTAATTCCGCCGGAACTGGAAGAAATTGGCCATTGGAATGTGAATCTGAAGATACAATTCAAGAAACATTCGATATTAACACACTTGGTCCAATTAAATTATGTAAAGCAGTTCTTCCAGGAATGAAAAATAACAAATCCGGACAAATCATTAATATAACTAGTATAGGCGGTCTAGTTCCTGATGAGATGACAGAAATTTATAATGCCACAAAATATGCTTTGACAGGATTTTCAGAATCATTACAGTTAACTTGCAGACATTTTGGAATAAAAGTAACGGTTGTTACTCCTGGTCCAATGGATACACCATCACTTTGGTCTTCTTTAATTAAAGACTATCCAAAAGAAGCATGCGATATTAAAACACAAGAATTAATAGATAATAAATTTAATGTAATGAGTAGTTCGAATCTTAAATTTGTTAAACCAGATTTTGCGGCGAATCTAATAATGGAAAATGTAATTAATAATCCAGAACCAGACTTATTTTATGTTATGAACTTTGGTTATTGCAAAGACAAACTGGATTCCAAATATAAAGATTTAAAGTCATATAGTTTACCATTCTCCGACCGCCGCCATGCGCTGCTGTGGGGCGAAGCAGCTTTAGCTACCCTAGCCAGCCCAGCCGTCGGCGCGTCGCCATTCTCCAGGATATAAATCTTCTTTACAGATTGCACCTCGGGCATTCGCAAATTTCTCAGTCGTTTCAGGAAGTTCAATTCCAATCCATTTACCTGGTTTGCAATTAGGAAGTTTGTCTTTATCTTTCCATGGACCTACCGGCTGCCATCCTACAGTGTTAACTTTACAATAATAAACATTGGAATAAAAAGATAAATATCCAATAATTCCTGAATATGTTCCATGTGATAATACAACATTCTTACATGTAGAAGCAAATTGAATTGTTTCAATTTCATTTTTTATCAATATTTCAGAATTTTCATATTTATTTTTTATTTCTTTTACAATAGGATCATTTGGTGAATCTGACGCAATGTATAATTTATCAAAATTTAAGTCATCTAATACTTTGCAAAAATATAATACACCAGGATTCCAGCTACGAACATCACCTAAACGAACATGAATACAACAGTCATTATTGTTATTATATCTATCTTTGTATGGATTTTTGTTTATAATTGATTTTTTTGATTCATCTGATCTAATATTTTCAAAAATTAAATCTGAACATGATTTTCGCTGAAAACACGATTTTCCCTTCACGTTTAGAGAACCTATTTTTTCATTACTATTATAAATTTGTAACATTGTATCGTCATCTAATGATTTGCAAACACCTTCCTTTTTAGTGTCCGAAGAATATAATATTATTCCTAGATCTCTTATTGACTTGTAGCGATTCAAAATATAGTTAACGTGTAAATTATGTTTTTTTGCTAGTATAGATACTGAAAATAATCGAAATATTTGATTACATAATCTACCGCCATATTCTCCTACTTTCGTTGTAGACATTGTTTAGAATTTAAAAAATAAAATCATGATATCTAAAAATTTAATACCTAATAAATTTAAATTCATTTAAACTGGATTGGCTCAAAATTGATTTTCAGTTGAATTCGCACCTTGAATTCCAGTCGTGTAATCATCACCTAATATTGCTGTAAGTTCCGCGTCTACTAGTTCCGCACCAGAAAATGTTTGATGCTTCATTATATCTAATCCAAGGTCTCTTTGTCTATCCTGAATATCATTAACATATGCGAACATTGAATTTTCTTTGTAATTCTTAGAAAACTCTGCAGCTGCAAGACCATTTAGATGATATCCTGCGAGTGTGATGAAGCTCCATGAATATCCAAGTTCACCTAACGTTTTATGATATTCCTTCAAATCACCTACACTTAAACCAGAAGCACCCCAATTAAACGATGGAGATGTATTTAATGCTAAAAATACCTTGTCTTTATCAATACTATCTGCAAATTTCTTCGCATCTTCTATAGAAGGAGAATCTAACTCGCACCACAAAACGTCAACATATGGAACCATTGCTTGTGCCCTTGCAATTGCATAATCTAAACCACAATCAACATGGTAAAAACCTTCAACTGTTCGTGAAGGAGCCCAATCTGTCAAATTTTTATAACCACCCCAGCGAGAATCATTTTTATAATTAATGTGCATTTCTGGCGATGATGGGGTTTTACCTAACAAAAATGGTTTATCAACCGGATCAATATCACTTTCGATCAAAGTAGCTGCTTGAGCATCTGTTCTACCAATTATTAGCGTCTCGGTTCCCATAATGTCACATTGAAGACGGGCAGCTTTCAATCTATTAATCTGCTCTTGCATTGAACAAAGAATTTTTCCATTCATGTGGCCACATTTTTTAGCTCCCACCTTTTGATCTTCAATGTGAATTCCCGCAGCGCCTGAATCTACAAACATTTCTACCATCTTCATAACAGCAGAGGCTCCACCATGACCGGTGTCTGCATCAGCAATGATTGGAGAATAATAGTCAATATTTGTAGTATTATCTGGATTTCTGCAATTTCTTTCGAATTGTTTTCTGTCATGTAATACTTGGCCTCTAAATAATTGGTTTACTTTATTGGGTACTGAATCGTAGGGATAATCCGCTAGATCAGGCCCATGTAATAAATTACTACTTTCAGTTGAAGAAGTTTGCCAGCCACTGACGTAAATTGTGCTTAAGTATTTTGACATTTGTGTCATTTGAACGACATCAAGGGCTCCAAACGTATATTCACACGTTCGAGTTTCCTTTGCTTTTTCCAAAATATTCCAATATTTTTTTGCCATTTTATTGGCCATTTTTTCAAGAGGCGGCTCGGATCCCTGTAAACTAACTACTGTTTCTGGAGTCCACGAACGAGTGATTTTGTTAAATCTTGGCGAGGCGAACCATTTGGCGATTTTATTTGCTCTATGTTGTAATGCCATTTAATAAATATTATATATTTTTTGAAAGTAATCTGTGCCGCAGTATTCAATTTAGATATTTAGAGAAAATGAGATTATAATAATCTGCACATTTTTCGTTATGATGCAATGGTAAAAGTGTAAATAATAAACTTTTTGTTATTAGTTTTAAATTTTGAAATGCGTCTTCAGAATACTTATTAATAAAAAATTCTTTGAAATGTTCTATCATATCATTTTTATATTCTGAATTAATAGTTTTTTCTAGTAGAATCTCATCATAACCAATTAATGATTGATATATTTTTGCCCAATCGTATAGCCAATCTCCGTATAATGTTAGTTTTTCTCCTAATTTTCCTCTCATATCAATAAACTTAATTTTACCATAAATATTGACAATTATATTAGTAAATACGGGATCACCATGTATAATTGTTTTTTTTCCATTATGATTTGTTTCATAATTTTTGAGTTTTACCAATAATTCATCATATATATGTTTACTATTTTCAAAAATTGAATAATCGTAACTATCATACCTTTTAATTAATTTTGTTGCATAATTCTCGTATATATTTACATCATTATCTGCATAATTTTGTTGTATTAGAATTATACAATTGAATATATCTATCAATGTCTGTTTTGTTAATAATTCAGATAAATAAATATCTGTTAATGTTGTTCCAGAAATTTTTTCTATTGTAATAGATTGTTCATTACCGTATATATATACGGGGAACAGGTGTTTTAGACAATTTGGTATATTTTTGTAATAAAAGTTTTCTCCAGATAAATTCCCCTTCTTTGTTATAGTTTCTGTATAGTTGGTTTCAATTGAGTGAAAATCCCTTGGTTCTATTTTACTGTTATAATATCCCATTTCCCTTTCTAGATCATCAAAGCAACTAAGTCCCAAATCATCTATGTAAAAATCAGCATTTGGTTTTCCGAAATATATTTCATCATATGGAATATCAAATTTTTCTAGTGTTTGAAATGTTAACTTACCAACATCAGCACGACGGGCGCCAGAATGTGTTTTCATTCTACGTGCTGTATATATAATAATTGTATTACCCAAATTTTTCAAGTGTTTTAAAAAGTTAATATTTCTTTCTATTGGTTTAACACTCGTATAATCATTAAAAATAGTTGGAAATGTCACAAGCGTGTTATCTAAATCAAAACAAATCCTTTTTTTACCTATATTAATATCATTATTGTTATTAAAAAATTTCAGTTGTAATGGCGTTCCGAGACAAATATATTCTCTACTATTTATTGTTTTATTTTTAAATATATGTTTGTCCTTTAACATTTCACTAATAACGCCACTTATATAAAATTCTGATTTTTGAGTTATATTTTCTCTAATAATTTTGGATGTATATTTTTTTAATGTGTTTATTGAATTAAAACCGTAGGCTCCGGTAGAAGCATTATTAGAAATTTTAAGTTTCTCTTTTATATCTATAATTTCATTCGCATCATTTACTTTTACATATGAATATATTGCGTTATCTTGGAAATCTTCAAATGAAAACACGCAATTTTGACCATTCCATTTAGATAGAATATCCGTTTTGTACCAATTGTCACTATCTAAACAAATCACCGGAATATCTCTTTTCTCATCCAAATTATTAATTGCGATGTTAATAGTTTCAGCAGAACCTCTTGTATTATTGTCAATAACATAAAATTTAAACACTATATTAGGATAATTATTTATTAAAAAATCCTCGAATCTATACTTCATATATTCCTTGTTGTATGGAATAAATATATAGTCTATATCATTTGTATTCAAATTATCCAATAAATATGATATAATAGGTTTACCATAAATATTTATTAAAGCTTTAGGTCTTTTATATCCGTTGTTCTTAAATCGTTGTCCAACTCCTCCAATTGGTATCACTATTATCATAGGTAAATATAACAAAAATTAAAAACATATAAATTAAAAAATTCAAAAAAAATTGTCATATAAACTATTTATAGTGTCATTGCACTTTTTGTATAATAAAACGGCTTCACGATATCTAATCATTTGGTGTGCTTTAAATGGATTTAATATAAAATTTTTTAAATCTAAATATAAAGTACTTTTTTGATCGTGGACGCCTATACCTAATGTTGGGACGATGTCATCTGCGAGTCTGACCGAAATTAGCTTTACGTTTTTAAATTCTTTCAATTCTCTATAAAAATGTGAATCTGCAAATTTTGGCATTCCAAAAGCAATTATATGAAAATTCGTAGTTGAATGCTTTTGTGCCAGATAATGACAAATAAGAATATTTTTGGCAGCGGCACTCGAATGTCCACACAAGTAAACATCTTTTTCTAAAGACACTATTTCGTGTAAAAATTTCCATCCTGGCTCAGCAATCATTTTTTGCATTGTATTGTAATATCCAGAATGAACCATTGCATTTTTAACCCCCTTGTGTTTTACTAAAGCACAATTGATATTTTCGATCCAGTCACTCAAATTCGATGTTCCTCTACAGGTAAGTATTAAATTACTATCTTCATCGTAAAAAATTTTTATCCCAAAATGTGTTGGTAGATTTAGTAATGAGTTGTTCTCATTACCTTCTTTGTAAGATGAACCAGTATATTTTGCTAATTTATTCAAATTAGGTATTAATGGTGATAAACTACTACCAAAAAAAATTAAGCTATGAATGAGTAACTTTTTTATCCCAATCATATATTACTACTAGTTAATCTGATAGAATCTATTATTTTAAAAGGCGCATACTGTTGTATTGGGCCAATATTTATGAATAACACAAAAAAACCAAATACCGGTGATATTTTTGGATTTTTCTTTATAAATCTATATGCTAAAACAAATGCCCAATAAACACCAAGTAAATAAATTGTCAATACATTATAATACAAAATCCACGAACGACTCCACAATAAATCTCTTACGTCGTCCGATTCAGCAAATTTGCTAAATAATCCAACTCTAAAATACCAATACCATAATAATTGAATAGCCATCGCGACGTCCGCGCGCGGGGACGAGTCAATGTGAAGGTAATAATACACAATATAATTCCAAAAATTTGATAGTTCGCTGATAAAAAGTAAAAAATAAATAAATTCCATTTCAAATGAAAGTGTATATATTGCAATAATATGATGCAATATAAATACCTTATTTTCTTTATTTATAATTGTTATTATAGAATCCCAAATAAAATAAGTAGTAGAAAAATTATATGCGATATTATGCGGTAAATTCAATTTAATATATGAAAACGACAAGGCACACGCAGCAATACTATGTACACTGCATATCGCATTACGCGTTAATTTATCAGGATTCAGACCAGATATTCGCGAAAAATCATATAACATTAATATTAAAATATTAAAACAATAAATCGCTTATATAATGATTCCAGTTGATTCAGTAACACAACTACACAAAAAGAAGTCTCGTGCATACATTGCAAAATGCTTGCGCGAATCTGATAATGCGATAAATGCTATTTGCGCGTCCCCGACGCCGCCTGTCAATGCAGGGGCACATCTGGCCGCGTCTTTTTCGGAGGAGGTCGTCGCGCGCACACCGTTGGATGTGCCGTCTTCGCCGTTGGATGCGCCCGCGAATGTGAACGCGTCCGGGCGCGGCATACATGAAAAATGTGGATGTGCTTATTTTTGTTGTGGCAACTGACGCACCAAACTACGCAAAACTCTTCATTTTGCTTATTTTTTGCTGTTTTTAAGCAATCGATTTTCGCGTTATATCGCATTATATTTTTTTTTTATCGCATAATGCGTCAAAGACAAAAAAACAGCAAAAAAAAGGGGGGGATTTTTTTTGAAAAAGATTAAGCAAATATGCTTAACATGCGTTTTATAGCATATTTTGGTGATATAGGGGATACTATTGTGACCATAATATAAACTATGTATATACCTATTATGCGGTTGTTATATTTATATAATGCGTTATATATACTATTATATTTTTTTTTTAAATTAAATTAATTTCAATATAAATAAAAAACCCCCCCCCTACCTAAAAATGTTATAAATAAGCAAGTGACATCAAAATCAAGACACTACTTACGCGCCAAAACGAAAATATTATGCGGTCAAAATGCGGTTAGAAATAGTGCTGTTTCTAACGTCAATTTGTCTATATTAGACAAATTAGATTATTCCAGGGATGAATCGCCCCAAATTTAAAGAATACCATGTAACCTGAGTTTAGCTCTAATTTTAACAAAATGCCCTATTTTTAGCATTCTTTTTTCAATGGGTAAACGATACATTCTTTGTCTTAGACTGGGATTATCAACTAGATTTTTTATAAATTTAACAATATTTTCATAACTACCTAATTTTTGATGTAGTAACTTTAATGTTTCACGAAGACGTTCCTCAGACCCGGGCAAAGCGCCCAGTTCTGCCTCGACCTCGATGGCCAGCGTCTCGATGTGCTCCATCATCGCCGTCTCCCGGTCGAAATTGGGTCGGGGGAGGAATCTCCAGTGGTCGCGGCGAAGCGAACGGGATGCAAAGCATGCTTTTAAGTCTTTAAATAGAATTCTCCTTAAAATGTCTTCGTTAATTAAATATTTCAAATCAACTATTTCGGGTCTTACTGTATTTGGTGCGTATTGCCATACTAATCTAAAAACATTATTAGGACAATTATGTTTGGCTAAAATATGTGTCACTTCAGAAGACAGATAGAGCGTATAATGCGCCATTATTGATTTATTCTAATTACATTTAAATAGCGATGTTCATTTTTTTGGTAATTCTATCTTCCAAAAGAACATTTGGGTGGATTTGTTTTGTGAACATTTTCTAATGTTGAACCAAACACTTCTCTATGTTGAAAGAAATAAAGATTTTTTGTAGCATATGCTTTGAATCTTTTATCATTTATTAATTTTGCTATCATTTTGTCGCCTGGTTCATCAGACATTGGTTTTGTATCTTCTACAATAATTTTTGCAGCTTTTTTCTTAAGTGCAATTGCTGAACGACATAATGGCCTTTTTGGAATTGTCCAATATTTGTTATTAATAAGTGATGCTTGTAAGCAATAATCGTGACATTTGCTGAAGTTTAAATATTCCCAATCAGATGGTATTTTTTCCAAAACAGGTCCAAGTATTAAATTCAAATGTTCTGCAGAAGAATAGGTATTTTCGTTAATATCATCTTCAAATATGAGAATACTTTCATGATTTGACTTTAAAAAATTGTTATACACATGATGTGCGGAATAGTGACAACATATTCTCCCTAAATTTAGTCTTGGATGATAATATTGAGTAATAAAATTTTTTTTGATAAAATCATCGTGTGTGTAATTGGTTCTAAGGAAAGCATCAAAGAATGTAATTTTTTTTACATTCCATTTATTAAAAACTCTTTTCATGTGTTCTTTTCTTTCCGGCAAACAAATACAAACAATAGAATCAAAATAATCATCGAGACAATTATGTTTTTTCAAATTAATAATATTTAATGGTAATTTCATTATATCACCAATACTATAATCTGGAGTAATATATACTAAATATAACAATAGTATTGAAACTATTATTAAAAAAATAAGTGTAAGTCGCATCTTGTATTATACAAATATTTTAAGTGGTAGAGTAAAATTTATTCATCTTACTTTCAAGAGAATCTATTCTAGAAGATAGATTGTTAATATATTCATTTTGTTTTTCTACTGTTCTTATTAAATTTCTTATGTCCGTTTGTTTTTTTTCGTTTTTTTGATGTTTTTGTGTTTTGAGATGTGTTTCATAATGTAACAATCTATAACAGGAGAAATTACACATATCGCAAACATATTTTTGTTTAGAATTCATTGTTTAATGATATAGTAATTTTTATTGATTATTCGCCCGCATCTGATACTTTCATACAATAGTGTGGCGTGTAAATAACATGTCCATATCCTTTTGCGTGTTTTAAATGTAAAACACTACCAGCAGTTAATTTACATTTTAAATCACTTATATTAGCCCTTTCTATAATACCTTCATTTGTACTATAGAATACACTTTTTATTCCGTATCGAGAAGCAAGATTTTGACAATATAAACATGGTTTGGCATTTGCTAATACATATTCACCATCGATTTTTCTCCATCTAACAGACCACATACTTGCTTTCCTTAAACGATTTTTGTCGCGTATTTTGTTAATAGCATCCATTTCTGCATGTCTAGTTACAGCATGTCTGCATATTTTTGAACATCCTGCTAATCCACTTACACCTAAACTTAATACTTTTCCTGATAATACAATTGCCGCATAATGCGTTGGTAGTTTATTCGGAGCCAGGAACTACTTTGTTAGTATTTTCATAGAACTTATTTCCTAGAGCAGACATAATATTGTTTTCGCGACACATGTTTAATAATTATATATATTTGGTTATACTTATATCATAATACGAAGTGTTCATTTTTATGAACTTTGATGAGAAAAAAAATAATATTTATATATTATATACAATGGCTTCAGAATGGACTTTAGTCATGTTCGCAATTTTAAGTGCCTTTTTGTTGTTATGGTTTAGCCCCAATTTAGGTGATTTACCAATTCCAGGTCGCCGCCGCCAAGTAAAGGAAAGTTTTGGTGGTGGTAGTGTGAATCCAACTGTTGCAATCATAATAGCGTTAGCATTAATGTTTGTAATTGGAGCTGGTATTTGGAATATGGAGAGCATGCAGAATGCCAGTGCCAGTGGTCATTAATACAACAATTTTTTTATAAATGCTTTAACCCGAACGCCCGACGTCAAACATGACCGCGCCGTGAGGAAGGCCGCACAGTCTTTTTCGGATATTTTATATGATTTAACAAGATTAGTTAAATAATTCATATCCTTTATTCCTGGTTTTTTTGATTTAGCATTGTAATATTTGAAAATATATGCTAAAGTTTCATTATTTTCCTTTTCACGCTGTGGCCGCGAGGGCTTCGACGCGACCCAACGTGGGAAAGCTATTTTAGAGCGTGCAATGATCGCGTTCTTAGGCCATGCAGCTGCGGTGAGTGCGGTTGCGCGTGTAGATTCTAAAGAATAGCCTAGCATATCTACATCAGATAAATGCGCCGCCATTTTTTCCAGAACACAAATATTTTTTGACTTTTTAACATAGTTTGTATGAATTCCATTAATATAGAAATCTGGATATGATTCAACAATTTCTTCCAAATTCGCTGTATTTTTACACCCAAGAAGCCAATCAAATGCTTTAAATGGATTTTTAAGTCCCAAATATGTTTGTGAATCGATTGGTTCAGATGAATATTTAATAATATTTTTAAACAACCTAAAATCGGTAAGTTCTATATTGGAGAGCATATGCATTGTTTCATTATTGCATGTTTTTGCTGCTTTTTTGAGTAAAGCATCTTTAGATGGCGTTGGCATTTGGTACAAAACACATAATTTACGTGTATTGCTCAGCTCTCGCGCGTATGGATTAATTGTATTAATAATAATTTTTGTAGACTTTTTTTTGTTTTTTATCAATACTGTAATTTTAGAAATTATAGATTTTTCAGCTTCATCAATATTATCAATAACCAATAGCTGTTTTGGATTGTTATTTAAACTATAAATTATACTATTCCATTCACATATCTCTAATGGACACATAATATGCCAATATGGTATTTTAGAAAGTGACATTATTTTTTTTGCTAAGCGTGTTTTACCGATTCCGGTTGGTCCAAACACAAGTGCTATATCTCCATTGTTGATAATATTAAAAATTTTTTTTTCCATTATATAATGTTAATTGATTTTAATAAATTTATATTTAGTAGTTCATTTTTATAATATTGTGTTATGAATAATGAATATAGTGTTAAGTCATTTACCTAAGAGTAAAATAGATACTTTGAATGAGTCCATATGTCATTGTATGCATTTAGTAGATATAGATTATTTGCGTCCAGATGCCGATGGTGATTTGGTAAATTGTGAAATATTACCTTTAAATTATACAATTAAAGAAAATTATGCCAATTCAGGAAAGATTGTTGGTCATTTACAAAGTTTGTTGTTTTTAGAATATCCTGAATATTCTATTCCTGTGTCATCGGCAGCGGTTTTGTCGTCACCAGTGGAATCTTCGGCCGATTATGTCAATATAAAAATTAATGAGTTAGGATACAAATTAGTAGATATTCCAAAATATAGCATTGCTTTCAATTTAGAAAAAATTAATGAAAATTTAAGTATTCAAAATTTAGTGATACTAATTGAGAACAATATATCAAAAATTCAAAAAATGGGATTAAAGGATTCTTTTAAATGGGTTGGGTATGTAAAAGTGTATAAGAATTTACTGAGCTTTATTATGAAATATAATAGCAGCGCAAGTTCGGCCAAGTCCACCAATTTCTTCGACGTCGTCGATGCGGCGAGGAACGCGACGCCCGCGCGCGTGTCCGCGCTTGACTTATCAGACCATGAAAAGAATAATATTCGAGTGTTATTAAAGGATCTGAATATATTACTTTTAATAGTAGAATCTGATACAAAACATAGAGAATTTATTAAAACTACTGCCCCGATCGCGGACGGCGTCAACCAAGCAAAGTTAGTTAAAAAAATAAATAATGTTGAAATATTACTCGAAGATTCTGATGATGGACAATGGATTAAATCTTATACTAAAAACTTTGATGTTAAGATGAATGGCAAAACGGTGTTTTGCGAGGGAGAAAATGGATATGAAATGTTAGATTTGTATTCAAAATTGTCTGCCGTTTCTAAAAAAAATGTATTTTTGAATATGAATAATGACAACAGTACCGAGTCAACATATACATATTCACACGTAGTTGAAGTAGAATGTAGTAAATGGGCATATGTGTATAGTGTAATGTTTCCAAATGGTGGCCTTGATTCTGAAGGCGCGGTCGAAGAATTATTAAAATTTTCAGAAGAAATAGATATTCCTATAAACTTGTTATTAGAAGATAGGGGAGTTTCATTAACAGAGTATAAGGATAATACTACAAATATATAGTATACCAGAATGGCTCATTACGAATACTACAGCACAGTAAGAAATTTGGTCGAGTCTACTCGCACTTCTCACATTAATATTATTGAAAGAATTTGTGCTGACCTTGGGAAACCCGAAAAATCGGAAGAAATGATTGGAAAGTATGTTGATGATTCTTTAAGAATTAAGAAATTTAAGGATAAGCGTCATCCGAAACGCCCTAAGTCGGGATATATGATTTATTGTGAAAAGCGCCGTAGCGCAGTAAAATCAGCAAATCCGAAGGCATCATTTGCAGATATTATTAAGAAGATGGCAAGTGAATGGAATAGTCTAGGTGCAAATGACAAGACAGAGTATTCTAATTTGGCTGAGAAGGACAAATTGCGCTATAAGCGTGAACTAGAGGATTATAACGCTGAAATTTATAAGTCGAATGTCGGAACGAACTAATACTTTAAATTTAGGTATTAGAAATATATCTATTTAATTATGAAATACACTACAGATAAAGACTTAGAGTCGTCTTCAAATATTCTTGCTTGTAAAGCATTAGCACAATGCAATCAAAGAAATGCAAACGATTCAAATAGTCTATTACTATCAAGAAAAGGGAAAAACCTGTTAGAATTTGAAAAAAATAGAAAAAAGCAAAAAAAACAGCCAACTATCCAACCTGATACAAAAGGCCAAGTTATTGTTGGTAATAATGAATTATTAGAACATATAGAATTATTAAAGTCACAATTAGAAAATGCGGGTATTAGACCTATATCTGAAATAACTAGTTATGAAGATGGCAAGTCACAATTGCGTTCAGCTTTAGAAGCTGTTATAAAAGAAGATTCTTTTTT
>MDTC01255561.1_pt1 | contig 16880 bp, 8 predicted proteins | sample 811181 | NCBI WGS metagenome assembly MDTC01 (sample SAMN05326644, study PRJNA326480) | marine metagenome | isolation source: seawater | place: Pacific Ocean: North | collected 2011 | reverse complement strand
TTTTACTCTATATTTTCTCAACTTAGGTCTGGTGAGATTAAGCCTGCTCGGATCTTAAATAAGAATCTAATGTATCGACTGCCTCTCAATCCCCGTGCGCTACGCCCCGACGAGAATCCTGACGGTGGCGGCATCGTTGTAGTCGAAGGAGCTAAGAGCAGCACTTACACTAATAGGTTGGGCGGATTAGTTATTAGTCGTTTTTCCAACGAGTATAAGGAGCCACCGATAACCTCTCGCTACAAGCCTATGAGGAGCTTCATAAAAACAAACCCAGGGACTGCTGCCCAGACTCAATACGAATCAGAGGATGAGACAAACGTTTCATTAGATTATTCTTATGGAAATGTTTTGATGGGGTTTGCCAACAGACCTTTAAATAGGCACTTCAAGAGGTGGAAATGGCAACAGGGGAAAATAAAACGACCGTATGAGATACTGAGAGACCACCATGTACAAAATGTCTTAGATGTAGTTGATGGCGTTCAAACTATTCAAATGAATAGCTATAAAGAAACTATTTATCCCAAAGAAATATATACATATTTTTCAGAATCTCGTGCACGTCAGAATTTTACAGTAAATTTCTGGAGAGACGATATTAATATAAATGCCGCAAAAGCAACAACTACCATGGCAGCATTTACAGCCATTACTGACCTTTCAAATGTGTCCAATCAATCGATCGCCAGCAGAAACAAAAACAGGTGGAAGTCTTCCTTTGTTACATCTCAGGGATACACTCTTAAAAATTCTGATCAGCAACCTTACGCTAGTTCAGTCCCGACCGGAAACGGTACAGGCTCAATGTGGCCATTGGATAGTTGGATATTTTCAGAGTTTAATACGCTTGACGGGGTAAGTACCACTTTGGACTTAGTTGGTGCGGCTGGAAGTTTACCGTGCGGCGAATTGTTGTTAACTCATTACGGTACAGCTTACAACACAGGTTCTCCATTGACGAGTGCCCAACAAGTGACAAAAGCTAATACAGTTAGTAGTCAATATGTTTATACAGTACCATCACGGCTTATTGACACAGGTAAAAGCTATGACTATTCACCGGCTTTTAAAGCTCCGGGCGGACCTATATCTAGACCGTTTTGGAATGCAGCGAGAAATAGAGTGGGTATTTTTGGCGACACAGTTGATAGACAATATCCTTTCTACAACTCTTATGAAGAGTTTCATAAAGACACTCGGCTTGCTGGACAAGAATATACAATAGTTCCTGAATACAGAGTCAGTGAACATTACCCAACTTATTTAACGAATAGAGATCCGCTAAGCAGGGTAACTACCACTCTGTCTTTGACGGGTGCCAACCACGATAACTATAACAGTTCTTTTGACGATTTTTATGAAAGATATGTTTATACAGATTACGTGGAGAACTTAGAAGACTTTATGGATCACGGCATAGATCTATTATTTAATAAGTATCCCAAACACTTTGAGATAAGTTCTGATGCGTTAGTTAAGTTTTTGCCTTATGACGGATTTTATCCCCAAGATCGATCTCTACAGATTTCTACTTTGTTTTCGTCCTCATATAGCCCCTCATCAATCTTCGCAGGCGCTTCCGGAAGCTCACCCATGCGCTGGCGCACGCTGTTAAGACCATTCTTTGCCCCTGGGATTATGTACAATTCTATTAAGTCTGGAATAGCAGTAGATTATCCTGTACTTCGAGATGGAAACCAAAGCCAAAAAATATACCCTATCACCGCCACTGAGCCACTATCGGGCATCAAAAGTGGATCTTATAGTTCTGCGGTACCTGCCGCTAACATTCCTGGCAATACTCGTAGACCTTCTGCTACCGATAATTATGGGGGGTGGAATTTTGCCGATAACTTAACAGGTAGTGATTTGGCAGCTTTTTGGTGGTCTGAAAGATTTCCGTTCGAATCAATTTTGAATCCTGAAGAGTATTTAAAGAGAAATAAAAATAGTGATATTTTATTATCCGATGTGAATGAATATCTGTACAATGATGTATCCGGGTCTGCTAAAGAAGGCGCAGAAGATACTCTATATCGCCAAGCTATATCTAACTTTTTAGGGGCAACGCCAAAATTCTTTTTGAAGAAAAAAGAAACAGCTAATGCTCAAGCCGGATACATGACCAAATTTGTAGCTAAATTCGGAAATCCTAAAGATTTTACTGGGAACGAAGACCAACTACAGGGCAGTATTAACAAAGTCCAAGTAAATGAAAACGTTGCCTATATGATGGAAGTAGGGCTACAAAAAACAGCACAAATGAATCTTTATAGTAATCCGTATGCTTTTGGAGTTCCCACAGCCACAGGTTCAACAACAACAACATTTTCAGGATATAATATAGCTACAGAGGCAGTTAGCTCTGCCGGGGAAAGACCCAAAGAAGCTGCGTGGCCACACCACCGTGGAGAGTTTGCTCCATTTACTCCCCCATATTATTATGGACCAAGTATTGCTAGATTTACTTATATTCCCGAGGCAGGCACCACAGAAGTAACTTTACAAGAAATATTAGATCAAAGCTTTGTTGAATTTATTAATGAAAGCGGTAGTTATTATGATTTCTCTTCAGGTTCATTCTGGTGTCCAGATGCTGGTGCTTATGTGGGCACCACGGGCACCCCTAAGTACAAATGGAATCGTGCTTGGCAGAACCGAATGGATTTAGACAGGTCCGTCGTTATTGATAACATCTTTCCAACCGATAATGGAACTTACACAACCTTAGATCCCAATAAGTGGGTAATTATGCCTAAGTGGGAATGCCCCATTTTAGCTCATAAAAATACAGGAACTTCCGCTGCTGGACAATGGAATTTTTCTTCATCGGTTGCCGTCGGGGACTTCAACTCTCAGACTTTCGGAATGTGGCACACGAGCGGACAAAAGCCTCAAGACAACGAGGGTATTTATATGTTCTTGAGAGATGTGTCGCTTAAGGATTTGGACTACAGGCTAGTTGGCGACCCAAGCAACGGGTCTCCAAGCGCATGTACTGGTCGATATCGTTTTTGTTCTAAGGTGCCGAAATATGTCTATGATAAGCTCGGTGACAGTCCTGCTATAAGTTCGTTGGCCACCTTAGTTGGATTTAATGAAGACGAGATTATAAGAGGGGGTTGGGACCCAACCAAAGCCAAGAGGCTTGGTGAGCTTCAGGACGCTGGACCTGATCAAAAAACATTCTCAGAAGGTATCGTAGCCATTCCGTTTTATAGGGATAATAATAATATTATCAGATTGATGACATTGAAAGGTGATTATGCTACCCTTGGACCGAAAGTTAAAGAGTTTAGACGATCTTTTACAAAATACTCTTTCCCACCGGCACTTATGGAAAGGCTTAAGCCAATGGTACCATCAGGTTATCCTGACATCCCCAACCTTATTAACCCGTTTGGACCAGATACTTTTGATACGTTAGATGATGCTCCAGCACCCACTGACCAGTTTGCTGTCCCCGTTATTTATCTCATGGAGCACATAGTTGCTTTTTCAGAACAAGATTTAGCAGATATATGGCAAGGAATAATGCCTAATGCTTCTACGAGAGTACAGAAAAGTATGGTTGCTATCGATCACTATATGCCTGCGGAAGAGACAGAGGGCATAGGTGCTAATGTTTTTCCAGAAGTGATGAAATCCCAAGAGCTTCTGGGTGTCCCTCAAACAGGCGTCCCAAGACACGATCTTCTAGATACATCGTTTAGTTCAAACGGCTTCCAACCAGCTATTCGTTGGATGGTTTTCAAAGTCAAAGAAAGAGGAACCAGAAGCTATACAGAATTAATACAGGAAGAAGTAGAGGGGATAAATAATTTAACTTTTGATGCTTTGGTCCGCCAGGCTGAAGCCCGCACCGGCATAAGAATCGAGCAAGTTGAGGACCAGCGCCGGACCTGGGAGCAAATAAAATATCAAATGGACCACGCTCCTGGATATAATTGGCCATACGACTATTGCTCTCTTGTTGAACTAGCGAAAATTAATACTAAAATAGGATTTAGACCCGACATAGAAAAAGAGCTTCAAGATGACAGGGCAGCAGTACCAGCCTTACCCGGACAAGGATTTATCTTCAGTCCTCCTGAAATTACACCCTCATTGTTAAATGTCGGTCTACAATTTCAACCAAGGCTATAGGAATTCTCAATAGGAAGATACTTATAATATGGTAAAGTTTTTTAATCAAAAAGAAGATGTTATAGATCTACAGCTTACGCCTTACGGGAAAAGTAAATTTTCTCAAGGACTTTTTAATCCCTTTTATTATGGATTTTATGATAATGGCATTATTTATGATTCTGGATATGCTGGAATTTATGGTGAGATACAAAACAATATCGTAACCCGAATAAAAGAACAGACTCCACGTCTCCGTGTACAGGCAAACTTTACCTCATCCATGTCCGAAGAAAATATTGTAGATATTAAGGAATATCAGTTTGATAATGTTACAGAGGCTAACTCTCATTTCTTTAGGTTTCTTGGAAGAAATAGCCCTTGGTCAGATTATGCTCCGTCCTGGTTAATCAACACAATGGAAGATAGTAACGGTTTTGTTGATAACTATTCATTCAGATCTAATTTGGCTATTCCTGTATTTACAGCGTCTTTGGGTATAGAATATGAAAAAATAGAAACTCCTTATATGGATAACGAGGGAGAAGAGCAGACATATATAGAATTCTCTCTTCATAAAAATGAACGCCTCCTCTTAGATGTACTAGAACTCAATACTGTCTTTAAGGGCAATGCTAACTATGAAATTGAAGTTTTTCGCCGAATGCCGGGACAGGAAGACAATTTAGTTCCTTTAAGGTTTCTTACAGATGGTTCATATAGTAGTCAACGACAGCAAGATGCCCGCCAGGCAGGGATTGAAGACCAGATCGGTGGAACAGATCCAGCCATCGGAGAAGCATTTCCAGATTTGACACCAGAATACGTTAACTATTTTTTATCAGTCAATATCGATAGTGAAATAGATGAGAGGTTGGCACAAAAGGGTTCCTTGTTGTATAGGTCAGACTATGAGGCTCAGATAGTAAGACTCTGTGAACAAGCAGGCATTGAGTTTGAGGATTAAACATGGCAGATGATCGTAGAATAATATGTGGAACCGATTTAATAGCGCCAGAGTTTTCTGTTGAGCAGGTTACCCTAGAGACCGACAGGGATCAATACTCTGATATTGTTACCGTCGAGGGCAGCTTCATTGAGCGTGTCACTGGACGATCAACACTAGCATGGTACGAAAATACTAATTATTTAAATTTCTTAAATTTACGATTGATATTTTCCTTCAACCAGAAACAGACAGAGGGTCTTTACTATATCAAGGACATTTACAATGCGTATTTAATGTCTAGTAAACCAGTTTACAAGACAGAGGAAAGAGGGCGGGGCACCCCTCAAGAAGTCCCTCTCACATCAGAAGACCTGACTACGATGATGGAAAGTGAGTTTTTATCTAAATTCCAACCATCGATGTCTCATTTATTAAATGATTCTGTGAACCCAATAAGCCCTTATTACACGTCTGAACATATTCAAACCATGAGTAACGGTGATGGGTTCTATTTTCCCTCTGATGCCTTGCGTCCTCGTGGTGCTGAAGTATCTTTTGAGTATCAAGATCTTGTATACTATGACAAACCTTTAATAGATATATTACCATTCGATCCAGATACTGCCGGGAATATCGTCAGTACCTCACGGAGAACAGGAACAGACGCTCAATTTTTTTCGGATGCTCTAGAGATAAGCCCGATTACTTTAAGACTGCCGAGTGCGCCAGAACCAGGCGAACAGAATCCTATTGCAGGAGTGCCTCAAGTAGTTAGTGATCACTTGAGTGTCCATGCTGTTGTTTATTTAGATTATCCCCGTTTTCTACGGAGTATTGGTGGCGAAATAGATGTTAATCCTGATTTTTATATGCTTAATGGTGGCATGGGTCCAATTTCCTGCGTAACAGTTCTTGGCAACGGGTACAAATTCCCCGAGGTTATCTTAAAGGAGGAGCCATCAGATTGGAGATTGCTTGGAGACGCACAAAACGAAAGAGGTAATATAGATTTACCTTTTGTTCCTGAGGAGGGCATTCGCTTAGTTCCGGACCCCCAGATTTTAACCCAGGCAGCAATAATAGTAGAATCTGGACCAGGATTTACTCCTGATAGCCAGACAATAGACTCTCCTGATAGAAGAATCTTGCAAGATTTGCGGTTTATGGAGGATTTAGCGCCTCGAAATATTGTTTATAATTTTTATGATACTGTGTTTAACAGCTTGGAAGGTTCTTCATTAGATCAACAGGCGTTTAGAGGTATTCACCGTGATGATTCGTTTTCGTCTTTATACTTATCTCGTGGATTAGGCGACAACGCTCGTTTCTTGTTTCATTTCGACCTAGTAGATTATATGGCACATCGTAGTCACTTTCCTAAGCTTTATAGAGATGTTTCTACCGCCCGTGATCTAATCGAGGAGGGTCGCTTACATTTTAGAAATGTTCCCATAAATATAGAACTTGAAACTCAGACTAAAGTTATGGATATGAATGTTTATCGCCGGCAGGCATCTTTTTTAGCTCAGTCGGTTTCGAATGATTTGCCAAGTTTAAATAATTCAAAAACCCTTGGTCCATCTGAGGATTATCCTGAATATGTTATTAATGCCCCCAGAATGCTAAAATGGGAAGAGGATATAGGTCTTCCAGTCGGACCCGGACCAACTATTGGCATACATACCTATGAAGGTAGTGACTTCTTTGCCGAGCTATATAGCGGAGATCACTCCTTAATCGGCGATAAATTACTGCCAGAAAGTGTAGCTAAATATCAATATGGTGCTGAGGTTGTTGCTATAGATGGTGCCCCCACCTATCTTAGAAAATGCTATGAGGTGTTAGAAAATTCCAGAGAAATTATTCTCGGAATTTATGACATGATTGTTAACTCGGTACCTCGTACTAATAATTATCCTCCTATGGTAAAAGATGGTCGGGGATTATATGATTATGGTACGGGAAAAACAAAAATAGAACTAGACCGAGTTGTTTATAACTCAAATAGAAGCTCATATGAACTAAACTTTATTAAGTACGAGGGTCCGATTACGGTAGAAAAAATTCTCCAAGATCAAATCTGTATTTATGTTGAACTGTTAGAAAAGTTTCACATCCAGTTTCAAAATGATACTCCTAATTTTATTGAGACCCTTGATGGAGAGCAGCTAGAACGCCGTTTTATCACAGTGGATGCTGATGGAAATTTTGTTCCTAACTACAGTGACCTAAAACAAAGTTTATATGAGGCAATATCAACACCAACGCTAAATCCTCAAGTTATTTTAGAAATCTCTAAAGCTGTTGATCTACTATCCTCTGCTTTGGAATCAGTAGTCTCATCTTATTTCAATGATTTAGACTCTTCCAATAATACAAAATCAAAGTCTACACTCGAACAAGCCGGCATCTGTCAGCGCAAGTTGATCTTGTTACGACACAGGCATTATTTTGACGAGACATTTACTTATGGTATAAAAAATAAATATGGATACAGTTATCTACTTGGAAGCCAGTTTGGCGGCGAAGAGCCCGGACAGTCCGAAGGAAAGTATGGTCTTGCTCGAATAACCCAGGGCTACTACAGAAATCGTATCGCTCAAGAATTTAATAAATATTTCATTTCCGGAAAAGGAGACTTGGCTAATATTTCTCAGGTAGCTCTAAGTGCCCCTTACGTTGGTCCAGGGTATTCATACTTTACGCCCCATACTATTCTTAGAGGTTCTTCTCCTATAGATACAGATCCTAAATCACGACAAACTCCAGCTATCGTTCAGCCGAATTATATAACCAATGCTCAATTCGCAAAATATGATGTGGACATGTATGGGGATCTTTTTGCTGATATTATAGAATATAAATATAAGATGAAATACCTTGACCGAGTTTTTTATAGAGGGGAGAAAGATTTCGAGGGCGAACACCCAACTTATACGTCCGTATTGAATTCGTTGGGTCTTGAGCACGAATGTGGAGTTCAGGTTTTTGGCAAAGAGAAGGAATATTTAGATGAAATAGAACAACTTAAGCCATCTTTGACCAAGGGCTTAAGACCTACTACACAGGTCTCGTCTGAACTTTTTACTTACTCGGCACAAATAGCTATTGAGGGCGGTCTTCTGGCGGACAACCCAACAGCTACCAGTATCTTAAATACACAAACTTTAAATAACCTAGAGTCAATACTTGGAGCACAAGGTCCTGATTCGCCCGACCCACTTCCTTTCCCTGCTTTGCCACCTCTTAAATTATCTTTTGGCATATTGGGAGAACTAGAATTAGACCCTACGATAGCAGCCACCGCTAGCCCAATATATGAGCAAATGTCATTTAACTCCATGGTTCGTTTACGAGATAATTTTGGACTTAATCCTACTAACGTTGTTAACTCAATAGATAGCGTTTTAAGTTCTTTGCCGAACCAAATTAAGTCCATGCTAGTATGTGCTACTACACCAGATCCAGTGCAACTTGCTCCAAACATCGAACCCCGACGGGTGCTTTTGTTTGATAAGGACAATTCACAAGAAGACCAAAAAGTTTCTTACTATGAGCCGGGAATGCCCAATGATCCTGTATATTCTTTAACTAAAGATCCAATGAAAGTTTATGCTAAGATGTTGACATTTTGGATGAACTATAAGCAATTGTGCGTTGTTGAGTATTTAGAAACTTTTAAGAATTTAGATCGCTCGGCTCCCAACAACTTTAAAGATGGTTTTATTTCAAAGTCGAAAGTTAGTATGCCAGAATGGCGTCAATTTGACGAGACTGTGATGCCTCGTGTAAAAAGTGGCGGAATAATATGTAGAATTCGAACTTTAACTCAAGAAGATGTCGCTCGAACTTTACCAAATTTTGTCACCCCCAGCACTTCTACACCAGCCCAAAATACCATAGATGGAATAGGGGTCCCGCAACCAGCGCCTTTTGAGCCCTCTGACCAGATCGAGGTAGTTGAAACTCAGGCTTTGTTTGATTTACCAGTATATAATGAATATTTCATTTTACACCCATCGGAGCAGACAACTCCTGTTGTTATTCAAGAGGATCAAACACCTCAAAGTCCGAACAATCAAAATGATGAAGATCCGAGCATCGATCCATCATCCGAGACAAACCCTCCTAATCTTGGGGGACTAATAGGATTAGATCGTGAGCCTGGAGTAGTAGTAACTCCTGACAACACTTCGCCAAACCCTGGACTCGGAGGATTAGTGGGACAAGATTTTAGACCAGCGGTACTTTCGCCGCCAAGTATTTCCATCTTTACTCCGGGGTCAGCATTTGGTGGAAGTTCATATTAGAAAAGTATGTGATACTTATATAATGGAGACAAGCTAGTGGCAAGACAAGTACCTTTTAGGCGAACATTGAAAGTATCTCGTTACCGAAGTACCCGAGACCCTATCTCTAACTATTTTTCTTTCCGTGGAATCCAGAATCCCTTTGAAGAACAAGGAGGTCTACCGGCATATCTTCGCCGAAGCTTCGATAACTTTATTCTAGTTCCTAAATCAATTAATATAGATTGGTCATGGGCAGGTTTTGAAGGCGAAGCAAGAAATCCTGTGCCTGGTCCACCGAATAATGAATTTTATGCGGATGCTTATCGATCGGCAACACGAGAGGACCTCCCATCCAGAAATAACGCTGCTCAATTAAAGTGGAGTTTTAGAGATTGTCAGGATTCTAATCAAACGGAATTTAATCTCTTAGATTCTTTTAGTGACTTAGACGGAGCAGAATTTGAAGCATACGATTTTCAAACTGAAGTTCCGTGGCTCGCAGATTATTTTTCGACTATGGCAATGCTGGGATATGAAGCTATGCAAGCGGTACTAGGTCGGGATCTTGTGCCAACCTTGGAATTCGGAACTGTAAATCCTGAATATAATTTTTATGCTGAAGAGTATGAAGACGCTGTAGCATCTTCAAATATACCAGAAGCAGTCTTGCCAAATATGTACATTTATGGTTTTGCTGGAGATCAGCAATTCGGTGCCCCTTCCTGGCAGACATCAAACAGCGAAACATTAAGGGGGTATGATAGATTAATAAAACTGTCTGAGTTTAAAGAAAGTATTCTACCATTGTATCAGTGTTCTCCCGTTGATGGAAATCCTGTAAGCCCTGAGATATGTGAGGACCAGAGAGAGTGGTTGTTAAACTATTCAGAAAATGTTAAAAGTACTTCTATTGACATAACAAGCCAATTTGCTACAGAGTATTATAATTCTATAACTCCGGCATCACAAATGGATATCTATTCTCGCTTTAACTTTCATAAAAATGCTTTTCCTATGTATATTGAAATGGGATTTCCTACTGTACCAATTGGTAACCTAGCTAGGGCTATAGAAAATACAGATACAAGTGTAAACTTTGTAAATGGATTATTCAGTCCATCTGCCGAGTCGATTAACCAAGATATGTGTTTAACCACACAGGGAATCGGCACTAGTTTTAATAATCAAAGACTAAGAAACTGGTTAGAGGATGATCCAATATGGATGTATTATGCCCTGGGTTCAGAACCAGAAGAAGCGGAACTTGTGTGGTTTGGGATCGGAGCCCAAGACCTTTTGTCATCGAATCCAATTGAAGCTTCTTATACTGAAAGTTTAAAAATTATTGACTATCAGCAGTGGCTAGCTGGAGTTAGACAAGATATTGACGCTGCTGTCATATCACAGGACCCGGAAGGGGATCAACCACTTGGATGTGATGACTTTGTAAATCGTGCCCGGTTAAGAGTTATAGAGAACATGATTGAAAATATGGCAGAGACTAACAGTAAAACATATCTAGAATATCTTGAAAATAAATTGTGTGAACATGAAACAATAGCCTATAAACTTATAAAGTGCGCCACCAATGACGACGGAACAAAGGGGAATGTTATACAGAACTTTTATTTCCCAAATACAAGCCAGGAAGATGTCATAAGATATGTGGATACACAGGTAAAGTACAACAAGAAATATACCTTTGAACTGTACGCATATGCCGTTGTTTATGGGTCTAAGTTTACGTTTAGAGTCAATGATAATCAGACAAACCTAGAACTCACACCTCTGCCCCCCGGTCAGGATGGCTTTGAGCCGGTTGGAGCAATTGTGAACGTGCAATCGTTACCCAACCCAAAAATAATTGAGTACCCAATATTTAATAGCCTACAGGCTGGTCTTAAACTCTACGGCATAAACTATCGACCCATAGCAGTAAAGGACCGCCCGCCGATGCCACCATCTTTTCAAGTACATGCTTACCAGAATAATCCTCAGCAAGTTTTGCTTAATATACAGTCCGGCGGCGGAGAAGTTTCTCCTTTTGTTGGGGACCGATCAAGACCATGGTATATTATAGAGCCCGAAGAATTGACCCAAGGTCCTTCTAGTGCCAATGAAATTCTAAGACACCAAAAACAATATGAAAACTATAGTTTGGTATATCCGCAAATGGAATTTTCAGACGAAGGCGCTGCGGAAGTTCGACGTATGGAAATATGGAGGATTGAAGAGTCGGACCTGCCCTCACAAATTAATAATACCAGAGATCTTTATCGGATGTTTGCTGGTAACCTCCATAAGATTTTGGATACCTCTGGAAACCCGCTAGTACCGGAAAATGAAAGGGCTTTGGGGTTTGATTTTAAGGACACTCTTGAATCAAATAAAAAATACTATTATACAGTACGAGCTATAGATATCCATGGTAACCGCTCTAATCCATCATTGGTGTGGGAGGTTGAGTTACTTTATCGAGACGGCATCTATATACCAAAAATTGATGTATATACTCCACCTATAGTACCAAAGACAACAAAAGAGAAAAAGTTTGCTAGATTTTTGGAGATAAAAGCTGCTGATATACAGGCACAAGTATATGAGCCCTTGTTCGCTCCGACAGACGAAGAAAGACAACCAGGACAAAAAGGACTAACAGAAGAACAGGTAACAGACAACAAATTTGTAGTTCGAGTTACGTCCTTGGACACGGCTAGAAAGTTTGATATAAACCTTAGCTTTACGTCTAAAGATATATTACCAGAATCTTAAGGAAAAGCAAAGTAATATTAAAATTTAAAAATAACGGTTTACAATACTAATTAAAAATGATTCGATATTTATAAAATCAATCAATATGACGAGGGGAAATTAACGATGGCCTTTTTGGATAACACAGGCGACATTTTACTAGATGCCGTCCTTACTGATGAAGGGCGTAAGAGACTAGCACAAGGAGATGGGAGTTTTCGCATTGTAAAATTTGCTCTTGGTGACGACGAAATTGATTACGCACTTTATCGAAACAATAATAACACTGCCGGCAGACATCCTTCCGGATCAGCTTACTATGACTTGAATATTCTTCAGACACCAATTTTAGAGGCTTTTACAAATAATACTTCTACAATGAATTCTAAGCTCGTAAGTTACCGCCGCAACGACTGGTTATATTTGCCCGTCATTAAAGTTAACAATAAAAACCCAAGACAAACAGCAAATGAAAACGCTACTATAACTTCATATGCGCCCAATGGCGGATATGTTATCACGGCAAATAAAAGCTCGGCAACGACTACTCTTGCTTATACCGACGCCACCGGAATAAAAAATGGATTTATCGGTGCTGGTATTCAAGCTGCTCAGACACCAATTGTATTTGATCAGGGCTTAGACTCAACAGACCTTGTTTCTGCTATGTTAAGGGACGGAGACCCCCGCCGAGAAACCCAATATTTGGTAGAGCTTGATAATCGCTTTTTGAAGCTAGCACCTGGTATGGGGGTAGAAAACCCCGTTTCGCCAGCTTTTATAGATGATGATAACATAGCCTCATATTTCTTGTCGATAAACACAGATCAAGGATTTTTCCCTCAAAATGCTGGTGACCAAGCCTTTCCGGCGTTTCAATTGGGGCAGGATGGCGGCGCTGACGCCAATTCAGTTCTAGGGAACCCAAGCACAAATACAGGACAATATGGCACAAGGTTTGGATTCAAACTCTTGTCCTCGGACTCTATTCAACTAAGTACTCGACTTTTTACCGAACTAGGAAGAACCACGGGCAACAACTATGGTGCCGCCGGCGCTGCTTCGGGCTTTTATGTAATCGATACTGTTGTCCGAGTAACCGGCTATACTACCGGATATCGAGTTACTGTACCGTTACAAATCATTAGGAAGATCTAAAACATGGCAAACCAGACTTTTAAAACCCTGACTCCTAGTTCCGACATCGTTCGGAACCGAACAAACCTCCATGAAGCAATTCCGGTCACAGGTACAATTGTTTCCGGAACTTATTCACACTCTTTGGCTCCGACGAACGTTAAGAATCCTGCGCACGGTATGTTCCAGATGGTTTTTGACTATCCTTACCTAAGTTCTTCGGCTAATCACATTTTTGATATTACGAACGGATATTATACCTCGTCTGTCAATGCTGTAGCAGCCAACAATCAAGACACCCAAAAACTTCAGATCTATAACAATATGGCTCAACAGTTAGTGGGATATAACGCTGATGGTACCATCAAGCCGTTTCCATTGTCAGGTTCAACATCTTCGGGCGTAAACATGACGGATTTGTATTTTATTAACTTTGCTCGTTTACTAGGCAAAGACGAGATACAAAAAGGAACTTTTTACATGGACTTGGGTATGGGATTTACCTATACTACCGACGCAACACTTTCTTCTAGAAGGGTTCGAGTTGTAGATGCTTCGGGATCAACAACTTATAGAACTGACTCACCGGCTGGAGAATACGGACTTTTGTATGCTAGTGCTTCAAGCACAGTTATATCACACGGCAATACAGCCGTCTGCGGTCTTATTTATTATCAGGCAGGAATTGTTGCCCTTACCAGTAGTTTGTTCTTGACTGGTTCAAGTGCAAACGGATTCCTGAAAAGTGGTGTCAAATCACCTGAACCCTTTAACAAGGTAAGTTATGCGGCTGGGACCTATGGAACACCAGGACCTGCTGATAATTTTAGTTGGGCTTTTGCCAGCGCCTCTATACAAAGTGCGGCTGATGCTTTGCGTCATCGTATTCATAATATTTATTTTGCGAACACAACAGAACTAAATTCTACCATTTATTTCTGCCGAGCTAACGCAAACGAATTTAACTACAGTAGTAATCCCACTTACTTAAAGAATAGTCAAATTCGTGTAAAAGAAGTAGCAACAGATCAGCCTATATCATATATTACTACAGTTGGTCTTTATGGTGCGGATAACGAATTGTTGGCGTCTGCAAAACTAAGCGAACCTTTAAAGAAAACTTCATCTAACGAGTTCACTTTGCGGGTAAGACTAGACTATTAGTGGAGGTGCATTGTGGCATACCTCCGCAAGTTTGGACCTGACGACAAGCTAATTAATAGAATGGAGACAAGACCTCAATATGAGGCTCTTCTCTATCCTGGCAAACAAGGCGTTGCTGACCCGACTGTAATAATCAACAATAGAAGATTCCAAGGTGTTAATATACCCAGCGGAACAATAAGTCTATTTGAGATGAATGTTGATAGATTAGGTAGCGCCGATCATCCGGGTTCTTTAATTTATCGATTTATGGTCAAGGATGGAACATACCGTTCTTTTTCATCCATTTCTACTACTGATTTTAATTCTGCTTCCTATGGCACTGTACTCACAGGTGCGCTACCCTTAAGCGCAACTATTAGTCGAGAGTATATTTCGCCTGTAGCAATGTCTACCTTTACTACTGATCAAGATAGTTATTTTACAACTCGTAAAAAAATGCTAGCCCTAAAAAATACCCTTTATTATAATATGCCTTTGTCACCTGATTACTCCGGGTCCTGGATTGATACAGGAACTGTAAACATGATTCAGATTCCTTCTATAATGTATGGGTCTAAAGTTCATCAAGGGTCTGTTAGTCTTAAGTTTTATTATACGGGCTCACTCCTGGACGAGGCAAAAGACTCCAACAAAGATGGTCGCTTAATATCCACTATGAGGTCCACTAGTGGATCTACTGTGGGGATGGTTCTGTATAATGAAGGAATTATTTTATTAACCTCTTCGTTGAATATTGCTGAAGCCGGCGAGTATGCCAAAGACGATTACTCAGGAACAGGAGTTTTAAAAGATGCTAACTGGACTTTCTTTGGAGCATATTCCAACGCTGTAGTCGGAGGGTCTGCTGGCACCTATGCAACAGCAAGTTTAAGTTCGGTATCTTTTAAGGGAACTCACAAAATACCAGTCCTTACTATGTTTACTAACTTAGATGCTGGTCTCTATAACAATTCACAAAACCCGACATGGGTCTCATCTTCAGCCATAAACTGGAGAAACAACATTCAATACAACTCGGGTAGTTATGTTGAGCCAACCGAAAGCCCAATAAAAAACACCATCCAAAGTCAGTACTGTGATTACAAAGACAAGTTTGAAAAGCAGGTTTTTGTTGATCAAATCGGTGTTTTTGACGAGGAGCGTAATCTGATAGCAGTAGCAAAACTTGCAAATCCGGTAGTTAAAAAAGAATCTGACTCTTTCACTGTTAAACTAAAGTTAGACATGTGATAAGATAGGGTATGATATTAGGACTTGATCTCTCTACTCGATTAATTGGTGTTGCTATTCTGAGCGACCCTCAAAAAAGAATCGTTACCTTTAACAATCAGAAAATAGAAAAAGTTGAACGTCAACTTATAGAGACCCGACTGTGGGACATAAAAGACAAAAAAGAATATTCGGATATTTATATAAAGGTTGAGGCTATAGCAGCCGAACTTTATCAACTATCTCAAAAATATGATATCAAACATATCTACGTAGAAGATTATGTTAGGGGCGTTCAACACAGTTTTAAGAACAATATGAATGTTCTTTTGGCATTGGCAAGATTTAATGGGCTTATTTGTTGGATGTGTTATGAGATTTTTGGTATCAAGCCAGAACTAGCTAACGTTGCCAAGTCAAGAACGACTTACGGTCTTTCGTTCCCCCGAGGCACCCGCTCCGCCGCACGCAAAAGAATGGTAGTTGAGAAAGTTATCGAAACTGAGGGCGATAAATTTGAGTGGTCATTTAATCGTAATGGCGTCAACTATGCGACTGGTGTAGAGGATCGAGCCGATGCTGTAGTTGTGGCACGTTACGGTGAGTTTACGGAGCGGAATAAAAATAACTCTGGCATTTTGACCACTAAGATGAAAATTGATGATTTACAATCTACTTAATGTATGAAGATAACACCAGACATTTTACGTCATTTAATTAAAGAACAGATAGAAGAGTCCTGTGGCGACACACAGGAGATCGATATGGGCATCGACCATAGTGACCATGAGGGCAACATGGCTAAACGCCAGATGTTCAAGACAGCCGAGTATGCTGCCGAAATCTTTGACAACATTCAAGACGGCGACGAGTTCCCAGCCTGGATACAAAGCAAGATGACGAAGATAGCAGACTACATCGGAGCAGTCAAACACTATCTTGAGTATGATCATGTTATGGGAGAAAAGCTTGACAAAGACGCTGATGCTGGTGATTACGTCAAAGACTTCCAAGATTCTGATGCCCCACAATTCAAGGGCAAGTCAAAAAAGAAAAAGCAACAGATGGCAGTAGCTGCCTATCTTGATGCCAAAGAAGATTAAAAAAACTTCTTGACCTACTAAGAACATATGGTATTATACTGTTGAAGGGAGGTGCTCCTATGAAGTACCAAGTCTTTAGCGATATGGATGGCGTCCTCGTCAACTTTGAGGGCGGCGTTCTAGAGTATATGAACAAACGTTTTC
>MDTC01038019.1_pt1 | contig 16883 bp, 23 predicted proteins | sample 811181 | NCBI WGS metagenome assembly MDTC01 (sample SAMN05326644, study PRJNA326480) | marine metagenome | isolation source: seawater | place: Pacific Ocean: North | collected 2011 | reverse complement strand
GCAATGACACATGAAGAGTGACTTACCTACACCGGTACCAGCCATGGCTATATTTAACGTTTTATTCGGTAAGCCACCCTTCGTAATTTTATTGAGATAATCTAAATCAAAAGGTATTCTAGTTTCTTTAGTATTATAAAAAATAAAACGATCATCGCTATTATCTATATAATCGTGTCCAATATTAGGATCAAAAGACACCCCAAGAGCATTACTGAGTATGTCCGGAATAGCTCCATCTCCTCGCTCTTGATCTTTTCCATCAATGATTTGAATAGATTCCATAATCGCATTATAGACAGCCCTCTCTTTACACCATTTTTCTGATTCGTTTATGATATAATCAATATCTATATCAGATTTTTCTTTAAGGTTATCTATTAATTCTTGACTATTTGTAAGTAAAATTTCTGGTGCACTTACTTTTTTTAGTTCTAGATCGAGAATTTTACCACTTGGGATTTTATTATGTTGAGTTACAAATGCTACAATAAGATCAAATACGACCTTATGTTCTTGTTCAAAATATTCTTTCTTTAAAAAAGGTATTACTCTACGACAATATTCTTCATCATTAATTAGATGATTTAATATGTGAGTGGGTATCTGATTTGCTATTTCCAATTGTTATGCTCTTATTTTTTTCACTTTCATCTAGAGATACTTCAATTACATTTTGAAGTACTCCACCAATATAATTTTTAAAATTTATATCATTCAATAAATCATCTTCTTCAAATTGTTGTATATCAATAGGATTCCAAGAAAATGAAAGAGTTGCTGTTCCAAGTTCAGGTGATTCATTAACTTTCACCTTACCATACATATATTTAACACCCTTCCATTTTCCGGTAAGTAATTCTATTGCATACCAATCTTGATCATCGGCTTCTATAAATTTATAATCATTTTCATTTATTACTTCATTCATCTTGATCAATATCTAATTCAATATCTAGTAAAGGTTTATGTCCAATTTGATAATGTCCTTTAACAAACTTTTTAAAATCAGTACCAGTAAATATAGGATCCCAGAACTCTTTTTCTAAAGTTTGAGCTGCTCTTACTTTAGGATCAACCAATTCTCCAGTTTCCTTATCAACTCTACAATACCAACCATTGGAAGGTTTGGCAACATAGTTGCCAGCTAAAGCAACATCAAGTAAACCGGAATAAGTTTCAATACCACCTTCCCAAGTAACTGAGATAGGAACTTTTGATTTTTCTCTGACAAACCTTGATTTTTCCACATTAATTATAAAGTGGTAACCTTTAATTTCTGTCCCTTGTTTTTCTTGTTTTCTACCAATAATCCAAATGTTATCTGCTGAGTAATAAATACCAGTACCACCAGATACCACAGCTTTAGGAAACAAACCAATTTCTTGATAAGTATGATTGACAGCAAGTAAAGGAACATTCTTCATGGTAAGATAAGGAGTAACCATTCTGAATAATCCCTTTAATGCTTTAGCTCTTGACATGTCAGCAACTGATTTTTCATTAAGAGCATCTTCCAATTCTTTTTTGGATGCTAAGTTACCAATAGAATCTATTACAATACAAACTTTGTCACCACGTTCGATATTTTCTAATTGGCCAACTAAATCAAATTTAAGTTGTTCAACATCTGTAATTGGTGTGTGCAATACTCTTGATACATCAATATCAAAAGATTCAAAATAAGATTGTGGTGAACCAAATTCAGAATCATAAAAAAGTAAAACTGCATCTTCGTGTTCTTTTAAATAAGCACTTGCCATAAGAAGAGCAAACGAAGTTTTAAAATGTTTTGATGGACCAGCAAGAACAGTAAGTCCACTAGTCATACCACCTTCAATATCTCCTGACAATGCAACATTGATCATAGGTACTGAAGTAGTTACTATATCTTTTTCTTGAAAAAATACTGAATCTTCCAAAACGGCCGTAGCTTTTATTTTAGAATTCTTTTTAAGTTTGTCCATTATACTCATTATCGATACCTCCTATCAGGTCTTAATTGCATTGATTTTTCTTTCTTTTTCCAACGAGCAATACCTTCGGCTTTTTTCCTTTTACGTTTTGCTGTTGGCTTTTCATAGAATTCTCTACGTCTGACTTCTTGAACTATACCAGCTCTTTCACAAGCCTTTTTAAATTTTCTTAAGGCTATATCAAATGGCATAGGCTTTGGTGGTCTTTTATCCCTTTTGTTTCTTTTCTTAGGAGTTAAATCTATACTAGGCAACGTATTGATCTCCCGGTTCCCAACCACAGCCAGTTAAACCGCCTGCCTTAAGAGCCTGTAATGTTCTAAGTATTTCATCAGCACTTCTGCCAGTATCCATTGCGGTGACTGATACATGTTGTATTTCACCTTCTGGATTTACAATGAAAGTTGCACGATTTGCTACACCTTCATCAATATTTAATATTCCACATTCACTTGCGAGATAGAGACCACTATCAGCTCCAAGAGTATGTTTAATATTTGTAAGAGTATTATTAAATTTTTTCCAATTTAATTTTGAATACTCATTATCACCCGATATTCCTACCACAATAGCTTCATCAACTAATTTATCCATTTGAGTAATTTCAGTTGGACAAATAAAAGTAAAGTCTTTTGGATAGAAATATATTACCGACCAAGAACCCATTAATTGTTCTTGTGTTATCGTACATATTTGGTTTTCAGCATTGACTCCTTCAAGCCTGAATGCTGGAAACATATCATTTACACTAAGCATATTTTCTCCTTTAATTAGTATATTATAACATAAAATCAGTCAATTGTAAACTGTTTTTTTCATATTTTAATGATTTTTTTCTATTATCTTGAATAATAAAATCAGTGTCAATCATATCTAAATTTCCATTTAGATATTTTTTTACCATTTTTGCTGCATGCTCAGCTGTAGTAACAGGAACATTTTGGCATATATGATTAAGAGAACGTTTAGGATTAAGTAACTGAAAATTACTAGGAAGTTTCATTATTGATAATGCTTCTCGTACAGTTAAATATCTATCTTCTCTTGGATGTGTTAAACAAGTTGGCATATGTCCAACAAAAGCTCCTATTTTATCTTTAGGTATTTCTGTTGTTTTACGCATTATATTACCACCAGCTTTTAGCTTATGGTATTGTCTATCACATTTAGTAGCAACATTATCATATCCATTTTCGCGCATCCATTTTGCTACTACTTTATAATTAGTATGTTCTTCAATATAATCCATTGGATTAGTTGTTCTTTCTATTTTTGCTTGAAATTCTTTATGAGATATACCACCTTCCAATACCTCTAGCACATATTTATAATATGGTTCCTCAGAAGGTATTTTATCGTTGGTCAATATTTGACTCATAGGATCATCATCTTTACGTTCTACTTCAAGTATTTCATCTTCAATAGTTTTAGGTTTTTTAAGTACATAATCAAAAAGAGGAACTTTATCATCTTTCCAGAAAAAATAAAAAGTACGATCTCTTACTTGTCCTAAACCATGAAGTATAGATTTAGTTTGAAATATTGAAAAAGTATATCCATTATCTTTTCCAATTTTACGTAGTTTTTTAACTACTGGTTCACCCATTTTTGATGCAAGTCTTGGAGCATTTTCTCCCCAAAAAACTTTTGGTTTTACCTCTGTAAGAATATATTCTGCTGACTTATACATCCAATCATTCATAACATTATTGCTACTGGCTGATGGAGAAAGTGAGCTTAAACCTGCACATGGGCATACAGTATTAATCACATCAACTTTTTCTGTGAAGCTGTGGCCCTCTGAGAGGTTCAAATATGGAATACTATTATCATAATAGTTTAGTAAGTGTTCTTCATTAGCTTGAAATCCATCAAAGGTAAGAATATATTTTGGTCTTTCTCCAAATATATTTTCCATAGCTATAGTTTCTCCACCTATAAGTGGTACAATACTCGCAAAACTCATCCGAAAAATTCCTCCAAATTATTTGATTCAGCTCCTGTCCAATACGGATAAGATCCTCTAGATAAATGAATTGATTTAGGTTTTTCCATATAATCAAAATCCAGTTCACCTTTACTATTCATAAGATAGTTGGTCCATTTAATACCATAACCAGAGTCATGAATAATTTCATTAAATAGTTTTCTAGCACTATTTCTTTCATCCCAAGTTCCATAAAATGGTTTACCTTTATAATAACCTGATTGTGGAATTTTTCTTGATTCATTTTCGATGGGTAGAAGTTCGTAAATACGACCTGGAACAGATAAGTTCTTCACCTCCGTTACATATCGTTCAGCTAAGTCCTTTACGTTCTTCTGCCATCCACCTTCCAATCTACAGACATGATGTCTTATATCAATATTACCAAAATAAAACTCTACAGTTCCTTTAGTTTCTACGTCGATAAATGACTCCAAGCCTTCCACCAATGCTCCATTTAAAGTTTTAAACGGAACACTCTTCACCGTCCAACCTGGCCTATACATACAGATTGAATGGGAATCTCCTACTACTAATTTCTTAGTTTGATTTGGATATATGACAGTTTCAGCAGTGTCATACATCCGTTTTAAATTATCTAAGTCTACTTCATGCCATTCTGGCTGAACTTCTTTCTTAGCGGCTTCCAATTTTGATTTAACCATTTCGTGATAGGGTGGGAAGTCGATTCCAATTGAATAGATTTTACCTTTGAACTTAGAAAAATTGACAGTGTTTTTAACGTATGGAAAACCATAAACCCCACCAAACATATTAAGTCCACCACTCCAATCATTGCCGTGGTAAACCCAAAGATTATCAAAATCATTGTGGTCTTCAATTTCTCCACCGTAGTTGATAGCACAATTTCCATATTTCTCCTTTATCATATCTCCGTACATTACACCTTGTGCGCCTCTATGAGAAGCAATTCTTTTGGCTATAGGTATAAACGGACAATTAATTATATTTTTCATTTCCTTCTCATAAATATGTCAACGCCCCACATTGTTCCACCTCTTTCTTCTTTAATGCCAAGCTCTGGTATTTCAAAAGGTATGTTATTTCTAAATCCTACTTCAGGAGCAACGTTAATAATATCAAAATCTTCTACTATAGTATTATACCACAATTCTACAAATTTGTAAATCTTTTTATGATTATGAATTTCTAAAGCAAACTCATTAATGCATTCTGGTATTTTACCATTATTTAATTCAAGCCAATCAAATTCAGTTCCTTCAATGTCCATTTTAAGATGTGTTGGCTTATGTAATTCTATTAAATTATCAATGAAGTAATTTACTACATCATATTTTAATGATCTTCTTTTTACTGTACTTTTACTTGGTGTGACTGTTCCTGAACAAGTACCTTGATCTGTTGGAGTTCTATGAAATGTAATTTTGTCATCATGTAAATGTGATACTGCAGCATGATGTATTATTCCATAATCTGGAATATTTTTAGAAAGAACTTTAAAATTATCTGGATCAGCTTCAAACCCAACATACTTTTCTACATTTTCATGTTTACACATATGAGCAAATCCGCCAATATTAGCTCCAAAATCTAATACAATTGATCCTGGTGTAAAATTAAAATGCCTGTAATTTTCTATACAATCATTTATCATATTTCTATCAGTTCGATTTCCTTTTCTACAAATAACATCTTTATATGTTTGATATTCCATTACATAAACTCCGATAAAGTATTTTGTTGTTTTACTCTTGCTACCTTCCTTCGGCCGCAAGCTTTTTCGTCTTCTCTTATTTGTAGATATACACCAAATTGGCATGATAAAACTTCAGTACCATAATACTTTAAGCTATCTTGACTATCTCCAAATAAATTACTACCATCTCTTAATTTTATATTGTATGCTTCTGGATGAAAGTATACATTATCAGTAAGACCAATATTATCACCTTGTTCTCTTAAAAAATATATTGCTTCATCATATAATTTTTTTGGAGCATCTGGCCAAAGTAGACCTATTGTATATACTGCACCAGGACCTGGAGCAACAAATCTCTGATCGTGATGATATTTTACTTGAGGCAAAACAGAGGAAGATGCTGCTCCATGGAAACCGTAATATTCACCTATGCCAGGCAATTCACGTAGTAGTTTATAAATGTCTCGCATATGTCGACATGTTAACATTCTATCTAAAAATCCAGTGTCGCGAAAAGATGATACCCATTCACAAACGTCTACAGGATGAAATTTTCTATGTGGATCATTATATTTTTCTCTACAATGATTGCGTCCAGCAGTTTGTATAGAAGTATGTAATTCTGTAGTTCCCCAAATTGGTTGTTTGTTTTTAATTGCTTTGTCTAAATTATTTCTTACCTGACTTATATATTCTCTATCTTCATTAGCAATTAAATCAAAATCAACAAAGACATCATCTTTTCCAGATGCTAGAAAGTGTACACCACGTCCACCATAAAAGTGAGAAATAAAAGTATTCCCAACAACATTCATCATTGACATTGGTTCACTTGCAATACGTGTTCCAATAAATCTCATTCTATCATCAAGAGTAATTGTTGGATGAAAATATTCTACTTCTTCTCCTAAACCATAATCTATTTCGTCATGCCGATTTATGCTTTCATATGTTTCATCAATATAACCAGACTGTATACATGATCTTTGATTAATTTTATATAAGAACCAATTAAACTCTTTCATAAGTTCTTTATCAAAATTCCACCAATCGTAGTTATAATTAATATTTAACGTGTTCTTCATTTTCTCGTTTCAAATGTATTATATTAAGATCCGGATGTTCTTTTTTAATTTCATTAATCTGAACTGGATCGTCTTCAAAATGCATACCAATTTCATAACCTTGTTGTTTTAAAGCAGTTAACTGCCAAGCTTTAAATTTACCTGATGCTTCACGACTATATTGAGGATCATTTCTTACTAAAGGATTCATGTATACCTTATTATATATCTTTCTAGAATGAAGCATTTTTTCTGTGTCTTCTCTCTGCTCAAAAGACCGCCCGGTGATGATTAAATCATCTACACCGGGTCTTACGCCTGTTAGCTCTTCGCCAAAATAAATTACACCATCAATATCAAATGTATTAATTAACATAATCACTTTCTCCTAATTGGAAAGTGTGTGGTAAATCTTTTGCTTTAGGACGATTTTCTTTTAATTGAGGTTCAGTCATTGGAGTTACTACTCGTCTCGATAAAGCATCACATTCGAATTTAGCATCTTCTGTTTTTAATTGGACTGGTGGAGTCTTTTGTGTCCAAGCTGATGGACCTCTTAAAAAACCTACAATGCCCATTTCAGAAGCAACCTTACAGAAACGAATAGCTGAAACAACTACTCCACCTGAGTTTGGTGAATCTTGTACAGAAAGTCTTGCTGACATTTCATAACGAGCTCCAGCAAATCCATATGCAACCATATCAAAATTTGCAATTTTATTATCAGAAGAAATATAGTCTCCACCAGGTTTTTGTAAAACAGTTAATGATGGACCAGCATATAAAGTCATACCAGATGTAGTTTCATCTCTTACAATGTTTTGACCTTTAAGTACATTTTCTTTAGATACGTGTTTATTTTTTAAACGATATTCTTTGGCCATATTTAAAAAATCAGTATTAGCTGTACGACCAGTTCTAATATGTTCTTGACCTTGAGTAGAACCTGCTGCCATATTCATTTGAATATGTTGAGTAACCATAAGGCCGGAATCTAACATAGCACCTTGAAGAACTTCAGACATTCTTGAAGCACCCCAAGCTGATCTCATATCAGATCCAACAATAGTCAAACCTTTATCAATAAATCTTTGTTCAGTTTCTATAGCGTCTTCAGTTGATATAAGTGTGGGAATACAATTTACAAAATGTACTCCTGCATCTAAAGCTACATCAACCCAATATTTAGAAGCGTCTTCAGAACCTACTGGTAAGTAGTTAATAAGAACATCCACTCCATGGTATTGCAAAAGTTCTGCAGTTCTATCAAAAGATTCCGCAGGTATTGCGCCATTAACAAATGTAACTTCATCAGGATAGTCATACATATGAGGAGCAATTCCATCCATTTCAGGAGCTGAATAAACTAATGCTTCATCAGATACACAAGAAGAATTACTTTTAGTTGTAATCTCATCAACATGATCCATTGCGCAATTAGGTTGAGCTCTTAAAGCTTTTGCTAATTTTTTATTTACTTTACGTTTGTCTATATCAAAACCAATAACAAATTCAATATCATGTACTGAATATCCACCGATATCCTCATACATAAGACCAACTTTGTCTTGTGGGTTTTCGTTATAGTATTGAATGCCTTCCACTAGGGACTTAGCACATGATCCGACACCTATAATGCCGACTTTTATTTTTGACATAATTTTTCTCCTTTATATCAGTTTATTTAAGTGAGATATTTGACTGGATCAGAGTAGCTCACTATAGTAGTTATACAGCTAAAATTCCTATTAAATTTCTTGTTAATAACAATAAACCAGCTGCGTTTAATATAATCAATGCTCTATCTTTCCATATAATTGAAACAACTAACCAACCTATTACACCTGTAATTGATAAAGTTAAGTCAATTAATTGCATACCTTCAACACCACGTAAAGACATAGCACTAAGCAAGAATATACTTGCTATCCATTTTACATACCAATCAAGAGTGTATTTTGGTGTTGCACTCTTAAAGATACGTTTTGAATTCTTTAATTCTTGTTCTTCAAACTTTTTATTAGTCTTCATAATTTGTATACTCGTAATCAATACCAGCTTCAGTTAAAAAGGCTTTTGTTAATTCTGTAGATATAGCCCATTTATCTGGTACATCTGTTTTATATGGAACAATTACTTTTTGTATTCCAACTTGAATTATACCTTTTGCACATTCATGGCATACTGGCATTCCATAAACAAACATATACGCTTCATTAAGACTTACACCATTCCATGAAGCGTTATAAATGCAATTCATTTCAGCATGAACAATACGAGAATATTTAAGTTCTCTTTGTTCATAGTTAGAATCATCCATACCACGAGGATAACCATTATATCCTTGTGCTAATATTTGTCCTTTAGTTCCAACCGCAACGGCACCAACTTGTGTGCTTGGATCTTTACTCCAAGTAGATACAATTTTTGCTACATCTAAATATCTACTATACCAACTTTCTTTAATCATTTTACTAGATCAAAATGCCTTTCATAAACATGTAAATTTTGTACTTGCCAATGTATAGTACCTGGATCAATATGCATTTCCCACGCTAATTGATTTAAGACATATGATTGCCAGGCGTAATCATTTCTATATCCAAAGATAACATCATTGGATCTCATTTGAACTACTGCATGTAGTTTGGAATCACGAATATAGTAAGTAACTGAATTAGTACAAATAAAATCGTTCTTACCATTTTCATTATACTCGTACCAAATACTTGGACGCGTGTATATCATTGAAGCCCTACGTGAATCAGGATTAGCTTCTAGTTCATTTAACACTTTTTCAAATTGACAGTAATACTTATCTGAATAGATAAGATGACCGTAATTAGAATTAATTTCACCATGAGAATTTGCTGCATACTGCCAAGCTTTAGGTGGTTCATCACCATACGGAATATCGTTAATATTAGTAGATTGACTATCATACCATTCTATTTCAGCATCAATATATTCGTCATTTGGTTTACCAAAAATTGCTTCTTCATCTGCAATAAATGAAGCACCAATCATTTCAATAGTTTGAGCTCCAGTTCTATCAGTTGTGAAGCTTTCTGCTATAAGTTCGTTTATAAAATATTTACGAACTGCTGCTATCGTTATCATTTAATTTCCTTTTATTAAACATATCACGGTTTGGATCTTGACCTTCCATTTTACCACGCATATAAGATACTGCAAATGATGCATAATTAATCATATCTTTATACGTATCTTCAAGAGATTCGAAGTTTGGTTCTTTATCTGATTCGATAATTGATGTTGCACGCTGCATTTTACCAATCAAGATATCTTGAATAGTATCAATACCTCTGCGATAATGCATAGCCTGCAATACCGATGATCCATGACTTTGATAATCTTCTGATTTTTTTTGCTGAAGTTCAGCGCATTCTTTTAGAACTACTAAGCTTTCTTTCATACCATTTCCTCATTAATATAGTATATTATAACACATTTTAAGCTAAATGTAAACTGTTTTTTTAAATAAATTTTGGGCCTGTAAACCAAACTACTAAGGACTTTCTTAAACCTGCAGTTACAGGTAAAACTCTATGATGAAACATGCTTGGAAAGCATATTACAGTTCCAAGTTTTGTACTATGTTTATTATCAACAGGTAGTTCATGAGCTATTTCAAATTCTCCACCTTCATAATCTGCGCTGTCTGATAATTGTATTGTCATACTTAATTTTCTAATAGGATTTATTTTTAGACTCCAATTCCAATCTGTATGCCAACTATAATGTCCTTCATAAGATGAATCATATTCTGTATATTGAATAGCATCTACACCTTTTACGTCAAAGTCATAATAGTCTTTATTAATTTTAATTGCTAGTTCATTCAATTCAATAGCAAGTTGAGATGCTCCAAGAAGATCTCCTTCAGTATTATTCATATCTAAAAATCTAATTTTTGATTTTCTAATAGGATCACTTGCATCAACTAAGGTTTTACCATCTTTTTCATCGATAACGTTTGCATTTTTTTCCGGAAAAGTAAAACATACATCTTCTATTTCTTTGCACTGGCTTGCAGTATAATATTCAGGTAATATTGTTGCTATATTTCTAATCACTTTGGTGTATAAATAATTCCTTGTTCATTTAGTACAGTTCTGTTTGCCAAATGGCCCATTTCTGTTTCATCTTTTGACTGTCCAAGATATGGAACAGCATGATGTCCTTCAATCATTTGTACGTTTATACTTACCATGCTATCAGGATCAAATAGTTCGCCAAGTATTCTTCCAAACTTTCCTTTATCATGTGATACTAATTGAATTTCATCAGCTTTTTCAATAAGACTTGTAAGAAAAGCTTTTGATTGTTTACCATAAAACTTTTCTTCTAAATCTCTTGTTCTTGATTCGGGTGTATCAATACCCATTAATCTTACTCTTTGTTTTTTATATGTCATTCCAAATCCAAGATCGATATCCACATCAACTGTGTCTCCATCAACGATTCGAGTAACGTCTACTTTATATCTATACATTAGTGTTGTTTCCTCCATGTATTATCCTTCCATTCATATCTTCCGTAGTATTCATACTCTACAGAATTTTCTGGATTAATAAAAATTATAAGATGATCTGGCCAGTTTTTCCAATCCTCATGTATTTTAAATCTAGTAAAATTTTCTAACATGACTGGTATATTAGCCTTAGTTCCAGTAACTTTAATTTCTACTGGATAACCATCCGGATCGATGACATCTTTATATTCTCTTTCATCATCTTTCCACCCTAATATATCTATAAGGTAAACTTCGGCTGCATGACCTCTACGTGTCTGCCTAAGTAAATCTTCCCAAGTTCTGCCACTTGATTTAAAAGAATAGTTTTGACTAATTTTCTTTGCTTCATTTAGAGCACGCTCATGTAATCTTATTGGATTAATTTCATCCAAGTTAAATGCTATATCACTCATTTGTAAAATATATGGTTTTCAATTGTTACTACACGTTCTAGATGATCAGCCCAATACGGATATACGTAATCTGCATGATACCACAACGCTCCTTCTGTCACATCAAAATTTGATGATTGTAAAGCCATATCAGCTATTCTAATAGATTCAATCCAAGTAACTGAGTCTTTTGGCTCATCTACTTTTCCATCACAATACCAGCTAAACTGACACATTCCTCTCTTTGGAATCATATTTCCTGTCCAAGATTTTTTATATGCTTTTGCTTGATATACAACTTCGCATACAGTATTTGGAAACTGTAAATCATTTACTCTATTTAAAGTAACATTAGCTACAGCAAATCTTCCTATAAAAGGTTGATTACCAGCTTCAAAGTATATATTTTGTGCTAGACAAAAACGATCTCCATTTTCATCTGACCCATGTGCTTCTCTAGATATAAAAAGACTACCAAATAATAATAGTCCCATAAGTGTCCAATGAAATGGTGCAAACCATTTTGATTCTGAACTCCACGGATACGGTTTTTTCATAATTATCTCCTATATGTTTTTACTGAAAACAAATTCAATAGCTCGATCTGCTTCTTTACTGATTGGTCTTTTAATATACCAATTGCCTGTGTCAGCATCTAAATCTCTTATTAGATACTCAACTTCTTTTGATGTTATTGGATAACCTTTGGATATAGCATTGCCTGCTATTGATACCATAAGTTGGTATAAAGCATAGTACCAACCATCATTTAAAACTTTATATTCTTCAATCTTTCTTTTATTTACAAACGGACAATCTTTATATCCAGTCCATTTATAGTTTGTATTATTAAGTTGATTTTTTCTATGATCCATTAGACCTTGCTTAATTGCAGGTGGAAGCTTATCATAGAATGAACCTTCAGTAGATATATACCTGTGGATTTTCATAAGCACATCTGGATCCATTATCTCGCCTTTATTATATTCCATAAAGTTATATGCTTTTTCATATTGTGATGGGATATAATACATTCTAGATAAGTCTTTTGTTTGAGCATCACCAATTTCTCCAAGTTCTTTATTTAGAGCAAACCAAAAATGTTTTATCTCATCTTTATCAATCCAACGTGTTAATGGAAAAACTAATCTAAATTTTGGCAACTCTTCTGTAGAACTTGCAGTACTATATTTTACGTGTTTAAACTTTAACCATAGTTCAGATTCTACTACAGTATCAACATCAACTGCACACCAACCAGCCCAAGCAACTACACCATCATTACATCTGGTAGAGTCTTTTGTATATACAGCAGGACTAATAAGTGGAGCATCTTTTTTCTTCTTATATTTATCGCTTTTTGATAACTTACATAAGACAGAAACAAACTCATCAAAAGAATCATAATCCATCCTTTGATGAGTTTTATTATCGTAGATACTGTTAAATATCGTTAAACTTACCATGGTTTCCTATATGTGATGGTGCTTTCCAATTACTTGGCTTTACTAGATCTGGAACACCAAGTGGATTAGGCCTTGTTGGTTTAACACCAACTTCTTTAGCCATGTTAGCTTCAAGTACTGCATCCCATGCTTTATATGGATCAACTCCAAAAGCATCAAGTGTTCCTATTGCTACTACACATAAATCAATAAGTCCATCAACTAGTTCTTCACCATCATTTTCAGCAAAAGCTTTTACAGTTTCAGTTAACTCTTCTTCCAAAAAGTCTAGCCTAAAAGCTAAAAAGTCTTTTAGTTTTTCTGGATTATCTTTAACCCATTGACGTGTTAGATATTTACCTTGCATAAGATGAATATCTTTTACCCAGTCTTTGCTCATTTAACTAATCCTAGTCCACCACTATTTGGAACAACAATTCCTGAAGTAGCTTGTGTATGTTGAGCTTTTAAATCTTCAATAGGCTCTACTACGAACATAACATGCTTCTTTGGAATTTCAACTCCATCCTTTGCTTTTGTATACGGCATCCATGGCATAAATCCAAGTTTACCTTCTCCAGCTGGTATCATTACAATAGCATCTTCAACATACCAAGAATCATCGGTGTCTTTTACATCACCAATAACTTCTTCTCCTGATGTTAATCTAAGTAATTGTATATTTTTCATTTTTTTCTCCTGCATATATTATAACACATTTTGTGTTGTTTGTAAACGACTTCATGCAAAAAAGTCATTAAGTGTTGCTACTTCTTTAGAAGACCAACCAATTGCATCAAGAATTGGATCGATAGCATCTAGAAAAGTTTTTTGAAATTGCAAATCGTAATCAATATATTTATGCAATCCAAATTCTTCCGGCAAATATTCTGGGAAACTGATAACGTTTTCTTTTAGAACATTCGGTGTTTTTAGATAGATAAATTTGATTTTATCGCCATTGCCAATTTGCTGATGCCTTTTTTGTAAAGATAGATCAAGCAACATTTTGTTGTATAATAATCCACCACGAGCATGAATTGGAGTACCCTTTTTGTATATTGTCTGATTATCTTTGAACGATTTAATATTAGTTATACCCCTAGGAAAAGCAACCTGATCTGGTGGTAAAGATTTAAAATATGTTTTGAATTGATCAATTGATTTTTGTACATGAGATTCAGATCCAGAAACAATTTCATGAAAGATAGCTTTCAAGGCATCACGACATGGCATGGGAGTAGAAGATTTAATTGCTTCAATACCCATGATTTTTAGTTTAGGCTCAGAATAACGTACACCTTCGTTGTCTTGAACATTAAGGATATACCTTTTCTTAGCCGTCCATATACCAACATCAGCAATAACTTCACGACCCATGACCATTTTGTTTTCAATACCACCTAGGATATTAAACATGTTTTCGTAAGACTTAGAGAGAACTGGTTCTAGTTTTTCAGAACAAACTTTATCTAAGAAATCAGTAATGTTAGTTGGATTAAACTTTTTAACTAGTTCGTCTAGGCTAACATACACGCTGTCTGTGTCAATTGCAATGACGTAATCGGTTGAAGTGTTGAGCAATCGATTAAGGTATCCATTAACGGCATTTTCGGCCCATCGTATAGTAAGTTGTCCGGTAAGGGTAATACCTTCGGCAATACGTTGATCAAAGAATCTGAAGTATTTGTTGCCCAAAGCACCATAAAGAGAATTAAGGAGAATCTTAATAGCCATTTGCCTGTTTTCAGCAATGGTGATGTCACGTTCAATTCGATATAAGTCTTGTTTGTCATTTTTATTTACCTTTTGCAATTCACGCTGAGAATCAAGCATAGCTTTTTTGATATCAACGCGTTCAGTGTATAAATCATTAATGATTTTCGGCAACACACCTAATTTATTTATATTAAAATACTGACCGTTTGCCGCAACAGCCTTACCATTGTTATTAACTATGGATGGATTATTAAGAATAGAATCAACATCAAGATTAGTAGTTTCGCCATTAGCAATAGTTTCTGGTGACATATTGTATTGCATAATCAGTGATGGATACAGTGAATTTAAGTCAAAGGAAACTACATTACGATGTAAGCCAATGATAGGTTCTTTGACATAACCACCAGGATATGGTGTTTTCATTTTATCTTCAGCAAATGGTATGGCAATTTTATTTTCATACAGATCACGATATATGATAGTGTCCCAAATTGCTGTTGTACCAAAAGTATCAGTATAGTTAACTCCACCTTTGTAAGCTATAGTCATAGCCAGGGTAATCAATCCCATTTTATCTTCGATACGATCTACCAGTTCAACGTCTTTGATATTGTAGTCAATAAACTTTTGATAGTCAAATTTGTATAAGCTGTGCAGTGATCCATGTTCTTCATAGGATAGTTTCTTTTCGCCAAGAACAATATTGGCAATATGGTCTAGTTTATATGATTCTTGTGGACCATAAGAATAACCAAACTTTTTAAACAATTCGTAGTAGTCTAGTATTTCGATACCGCCAATAGAAAAACCATATTGTGTACGTCCCATTTTAGTAACGTTACGTTCATCAACCATACCCCATGGAGACAATTTACTTGCTTCACCAGGCATAAGACGATTAATACGATTGATAAGATAAGACATATCAAAGAAACGACAATTCCAACCAGTAATTACGTCTGGAGTATTTGATGGAGTTTTCCAATGATCGATAAATTTAGTAAGAAGCATAGCTTCGTTATCGCATTTAACATAGACAACGCGATCAGTTTTCATTAAAGATTTAGAAACATCGTATTCGCCACAGCCCCAGACATAATAGGTATTATCAATATTGTTTTTGATAGTAATAGCTGTGACTTCTTTAGTAGCCTCTTGTGGTTCTGGGAAACCATCATCTGAAGCAACCTCAATATCGATTGAAGTTACGTTGATTAGATTACGGTCAAATTTGATTTTGCCAGGATAGTAATCATTTCCAAATGCAGATAGGTATCTGGTATTTCCAAAGATTTGTCGTCCAGCAACTTGTTTATTTTCATCAACCCAGTTCTTAGCATCACGCATAGATTCGAACTTAAGTGGTTCGCATTTAACGCCAGTCAAAGATGTCCATGTTCCTTTGGGAGAACTGACAAAAAGAGTTGGTTGATATTTGATTTTACGGCTGATACGCTGGCCATTTTCGAAGCCACGTAGGAGTATCATATTGCCATAACGAGTCACATTAGTGTAAAAATTCATAGGTATATTATAACATATTTCAAGTCAATTGTAAACGTTTTTTTTCATAAAGTTGAGGGGAGTTTCCTCCCCTCGCATTATATCGTTTGTTGACCTACATGTAAGATAGTTTGGCTAACCAGATTAATGCTGGTGCTGTGCCTAAGCACACCGCCATTATTAATGTCATTTCAATAGCCGCACAAAATTTACAATAGGTCTTAGCGATATGAGGATGATCAGCTACGTAAGCTTTAATCGCCGTCATTTCTTTCTCCAGTAAAAAGTTTAAACTTCTACTGAGTTTCGCTAATTGAGAATTACCCTTTCAGGAATTCTTTCTTCGTTGATGCCCCAGCAGACCCTATTTCGATCTCCCTAGGACGCTTCTCTTCTGGAAGTTCAACCCTGGCATACACCACGAGTATTCCGTCATTCAGATCAGCACCGTCTATTACGACAAATTCTGAGAGGCGGAAGCTCTTCTCAAATTTGCGGGACGATATACCTTTGTACGCGAATTCACGTTCATCTTTAGGCATCTCACCTTTTACTTTTAAGATACCATCTTTAACT
>MDTC01021915.1_pt1 | contig 16884 bp, 17 predicted proteins | sample 811181 | NCBI WGS metagenome assembly MDTC01 (sample SAMN05326644, study PRJNA326480) | marine metagenome | isolation source: seawater | place: Pacific Ocean: North | collected 2011 | reverse complement strand
CATTAGGCACATCCTTATAAAACATGGGCTTTTTGAATAATGCATAACCTTGTTGCGCTTGACCATACTCTTGGATCATTCTAAAAAACTGCTCACCAAAATATTCCCATATGTACCAAGAAATATCCAAAGTCGTCATCAAGACAAATGCAAAATCACCAGCAGTAACCAAACGGTACTGATACAAATAAACCAAAAGACAAATATTAATGGTCAAAATCATCAGTACAAATAAATCCAGAACCAGTCGAAAGCGAATCAGGTAATCTTTTAAATGCACATTTTTATCAAATGTATCCGAGCTAGCTTGATCAATACGCTGCTCCTCATGAAAATACTGGCCAAATAATTTTACAAAATAAATATTATTGATACTATCAACCAAGTAACCAGCCAACGTCATCTGACTTTCCGCATAACCTCGCGAAAAGTCATTCGCATATGATGCTGCCCACATGGTGATCGGGATAAAGATTGCCAACCAAACACAATAAGCCAGGGTAAACCATGGAGAACACAACAATAAAAAACCAAGATAAATCACAACCAACGAGACAGTAAACCAGGATGTCACAGAAAGTTCCATTAGCTCAATGGTACTTCTTGTTAAGCCGATGACCCGATTAGCGACGGCGCCCGTCAAATGGGCTTGAAAATAATGGAACTCCTTTTTCTGCAGCGTTTTATGCAAATTCATCGTCATTGCTTTTTGCATTGCCGGATAAAACTGCCGTGCGCAGATATTTCGAAAACGCAAACACAGGCTAATACCCACATATGAGGATATGAATAGCACGCATGACCAAAACGACTCTTTAACAATATGTTGAGGCTCAACCACCTCCACAACATCAATAACCATTTTCAACGCATAAGAGGTAGCGCATGTTAAAATAGAAAAAATCAAAGTTAACAATAACATACAATAATACCATCCTCGATAAGGACGGACAAATTGCCACACAAACAAAAATAAATTCTTAGGCTGCTTTACCAAACTCTCTCTCCAACGCGCACTTAAAAACTACATGCCATGAACAGCATTTGTAAATACTGACTGAACATCATCTAATTCAATTAATACATCATGAAGAGTTTCGCACTTCTCATAACCTACCTCATCTAGCGGCAGCTTTGTCTCTGCAACCCACATATGATCAGCTTGCACAATGCTGTAGCCCTTTGAAGAGACTAAATCAACCACATCAGACAATAAATTCGGAGCCATATCCAAAACAACTGTATCAGGATCGACCCCAGCAGATACATCATCAATGCCGTGCTCTAGCGCCAATGTCAGTAGTGCCTCATCCTCTTCCTGTCCAGAAACAACCACAATACCACGACGTGAAAACAAATAACTCACGGAACCATCAGTACCGAGATTACCGCCATACTTATTGAAGGCATGGCGAACCTCAGCAACAGTTCGATTTTTATTATCTGTCAGACATTCAACGAGCATAGCCACACCTTGAGGACCATATCCTTCATACATCACTGACTGATAATCATCGGTCCCTAGATTACCCATCCCTTTATCGATCGCTCGCTTGATGCTATCCTTAGTTACATTCGCGCGATTGGCCTTATCCATCGCTAATCGCAATCTTGGATTTGCACTGGGATCTCCGCCGGCCTCTCTCGTTGCAACAGTAATTTCACGAATCAGTTTCGTATTCATCTTACCGCGTAATGCATCTTGACGGCCCTTACGATGCTTGATATTTGCCCACTTACTATGACCAGCCATATTCACCTCCAGATACGTATGATATTGACAAAACATTTAGGCCAACCATACAAGACCTCACATCGTTTGACAGGACAATTGTAATACAAACAAAAACCCCAATGCAAGACGCGAATGTCAAATAATCAATTAGCTAGCTCAGGTTTTAATTTTAAATGCCTCAACCCAAGCTCTTTCAAAGCAGCGTCATCTAAGACACTCGGCGCACCTGTAAGCGGGCAACTCGCATTTTGTGTTTTTGGAAAAGCGATGACGTCGCGAATGGATGGCCTATTCACCAACAGCATTACCAAGCGATCAACACCAAAAGCAAAGCCCCCATGCGGCGGGGCACCATAACGTAACGCTTCTATTAAATGACCAAGCACTTTATCACTCGCCGCTTTATCCATCCCAAGAAGTTCAAGAACTGCATATTGCATCTCCGCATCAGAAATACGAATCGAACCACTGCCTAACTCACACCCATTCAATACCAGATCATAAGATTTGGAAAGTAAGCTCAGGGGCGCTTGCTTAAGCGTTTCTATTGAATCAGTCGCAGGAGAAGTAAACGGATGATGCATTGCTTTCAAGCCGTCGTCGTCAGACTCATACATTGGAAAATCCAATACCCACAAAGGGGCAAAATCGCAAGTGAACAAGGATAGATCTTCTGCAATTAAGCTACGCAACGCACACATAGACTGATTAACCACCTTGGCATCACCGGCACCAAAAAACAACAAGTCACCGGACTGACACTCAGCACGCTGAACAATCTTTTCAGCCAGTTCTTGCCCAAGAAACTTAACAATAGGTGATTGCAAGTCCATCGATCCTGAAGTAGCATCATTTACCTTGACATACGCAAGCCCTTTAGCACCGTATTTTGCAACAAAGTCAGTATAGTCATCGATCTGTTTACGCGATAGCAAACGAGACCCACCTGGAATTCGCATCGTCACTACGCGGGAATCCTCATCAATAGCAGGTTGCTTAAACACCTTGAAGTCACAGTCTGAACACAAATCATCAATCGGAACAAAGTGCAATGGAATCCTCAAGTCAGGCTTATCAGACCCGTATAAACGCATCGCGTCGTGCCAACTCATCCTCGGAATGTCATCGATGGTCACATCTGCCACATCATAAATCATACGCTTTAATAAGTCACCAACAACATGAAGTACATCTTCTTGCTCTACAAATGCCATCTCAAGATCAATCTGCGTGAATTCAGGTTGTCGATCACGCCTCAGGTCTTCATCTCGAAAACATCGAGCAATCTGGTAGTAACGATCAACGCCACCCATCATTAATAGCTGCTTGTATTGCTGTGGTGACTGCTGCAAGGCAAACCCAAGTCCAGGATGCACGCGACTGGGCACTAGATACTCTCGGGCACCTTCAGGGGATGCCTTAGTCAGCACAGGCGTTTCAATTTCTAGGAAGTCTTGAGACTGCAGTGTTGCACGCACACAATTGAGTAGTTTCGAACGCGCGCGCAATGCTTTTGCCATTGATTCACGACGTAAATCCAAAAAGCGATACTGCATGCGAACATCCTCACCAACGTCAGATTCATTGTGCTGTTCAACAGCAAATGGCAGTGGCAGACAAGCGTTGATAATCGTAAGCTCACTACAAACGACTTCAACAGCGCCAGAATGCAAATCAACATTCTCAGTGCCCTCAGGTCTTTTACTGACCTGCCCTTCGACTGAGATAACGAACTCTGAACGACATCGCTCAGCAATGGAAAAAACATCTGCATGCTCAGGATTACAGACAACCTGAGATAAACCCGTGTGATCGCGCAAATCGATGAATATCACACCACCATGATCTCTTATCCGATGAACCCAACCGCTCAATTTAACCTGATTCCCCTCAAGTGACAGACTTAAATCACGCGCCAAACAGTCTCTATATTTATTTTGCATCGTCATTATCTCGTTTCTCCTTTTGTTGCCCATCTTCCCTTGTACGCAACCCAATACCATCGACCGTGCCCAGAGAAATCACAAATTTCACTGCTTCGTCAACGCTCATGTCCAACGGTTTAACCTGGTCAGCATCTACAATAAAGACATAACCAGATGTTGGATTTGGAGTCGTTGGAATAAAAAGCGTAAGCGTGTCTTTTGTAAAAATACCATGTGCAGACTGCCGGTTTGTAACAAAAGCAACACTCCAAACATCTCGCCTTGGATACTCTACCAATACAACTTCCTGAAAAGATTTGTTAGTAGTGAAAATCATCCGCAATGCTTGTCTTACACCATTGTGAACGCTACTAACAATTGGAACCTTTGCCGCGATATGCTCAGACAACGAAACCAAATACTCACCAAACATATTACGAAATAGCAATCCCGTCAGAACAAGTACTAAAAATATGATTAATAAACCAAAACCTGGAATGCTGACACCAAACAGCGCGCTCGGTTGGTATGCTTCAGGGATCAGTAGCAACGCATAATCACCGATATTGAAAATGGCGCGTAAAACCAAATAAGTCATTAAAATTGGAACCCAAATTAAAATACCCGTGGTGAGATATTGCTTCACGTCTTACTCCAAAAACAATTTATGCATCAGCGTCATTAGACGCATCCGTATTCGGCGCATTGACGCCATAACTATCGTGCGCCCATCCAGAACCTTTCAACTGAAAAGAACTCATCGACAAAAGCTGTTCCGTACGATCTGACATACAATGAAGACAAGTAACAGGGGTTTGATCACTCATTTTCCTCCACACCTCAAATTCATGTTCGCAATCCGCACATTTGTATTCATAAATCGGCACAAAAATCCTTAAAAGCAAAATTTTTCAACATCATAAATGATAAACAAAAAAAGTTCAAGCACCACAGACACATCATGACTTGATTTAAGGAATTACTTTATTTATCATGACAAAAATTGACCACTTTCAGAAATATGACCCAAAGTAGCGACTCACTTAACCATGCCATCGCTAGCATACTGAAATCCTATCTTGATAAGCATCAAGGTTTTTTGCCCAATAATCTTCACGAAATTATCATTCAGAAAGTCGAACAACCCCTGATTGAAACAATCCTAAGTCAAACCAACGGCAACCTGTCAAAAACAGCAAAAATACTTGGCCTAAGTAGGATTACGCTGAGACGGAAAATCGAAAGAATTAAAAAAGAACTTTAAGAAAACATTTAATCAACTCTTAATAATAACACTGTATAATCAGCAACATAACAATACATAGATAACAAAAACATGCAACACCAATTATCAGAATTTAGAAGCCATATCTTAGAAAAAATAAACGAGTTTAAACGAGTTTATCGAAGCAATATCCCCTGCTTTTCAAAATCAAATATCACCATCAAAGAACTGAGCATGGATCGAAGATCGATGCGCAACTACACCGATAAACAACTCTACCAAGCAACAGTACAGATGGCCAAACATATCGAAAACATCATCACTGACGAAAGATCAGCTTTGTACGAGCACAAAGGCCTTATGAAGTTCATCGACGAAATCAAAAACGTCCTAAAAGAACACATCGAAATCAATAACACGATTATTCACACGGGAAAATACGCAAGTCGTATCTACATGAGCATTATTCAAGATATCCATAGCACAATGCAAGAAAAGTGCAAAGAAATCGAGATAGCCATTTCTCAAAAAATCACAAAGCTACGCCAGCTAAAGCATCAAGACACCCTCAAAAGTCTAAATAGTTCTTTAGAAAGCATCAAGAAGACAGACATAAATTTATACATTAAGTTACTCAAGCAACTCAAAGACAATTAGGCACCGTCAACATCAAAATCCATTGGCCAGTCCATGACATCACTAAGCAATGAGATAAGGGCCAATGGATTGTTCCGAGAACGCCCCAACACTCCAACGCCTGAGCGGTAGCATCACAACAAATATCAATCGCATGCTACCGCCTTTGCATTATCTCTAAGTTGACTCAAATACACCATGGGGATTCCTAGCATCTGAGCGCCAAAAGAAAAACACGTCTTGCAAATGCAAGACACCATAAAAACAACCAAAAGATAGAAAACTTATTGAATCAATGGTTAATCATAAAATAAAAAGGGCCACCACTGGCAGCCCTTTCATTTCGCATCATTTCAGATACATATTTACGACACAAGGTCATTCATACGTTTCACAAAGGCTGCAGGATTGTCAAGCTGACCGCCTTCAGCAAGTATGGCTTGATCCAGCAATACATGCGCCAAGTCAGCAAACTTTTCGTCTTGCGTTTCATCCTTCATTCGCGTTAAAAGACCATGTTTAACATTCAACTCCAAAATTGGTTTCATATCAGGAACACTTTGACCAGATTCAATCAACATACGACGCAAGTTAGAACTCATCTCGTCCTCATCAGCAACAATACAGCTCGCTGAACTCTTTAGACGCTTAGAAAAACGAACTTCTTTGACTCGATCTTTTAAAACATCTTGAGCTCGTTTCAAAATATCCTCAAAGTCAGCTTCAGACTTTTTAAGAGCCTCTTCCTCTTGTTCGTCAAGCTTTAAGTCTTCTCCCGCATCAACATCACCGCGACTGATTGACACCAGCTTCTTACCTTGGTATTCATTCAACCGAGAAACCAGCCACTCATCAACCCGATCACTCAAAAGTAACACTTCAATACCCTTGTTTTCAAAAAGTTCCAGATGTGGACTATTTTTTGCGGATTGATAGCTATCTGCAGTAACATAGTAGATATTCTCTTGATTTTCGGCCATTCTTTCAATGTACGCATCTAGAGACAAAGTTTGTTTTTGATCATCACACTTGGTGCTCGTAAACCTGAGTAATGCGGCGATTTTATCTTTATTAGCAAAGTCTTCTGCCGGACCCTCTTTCAGCACAGCGCCAAATGCATCCCAGAACTTCTGATACTTATCTGGCTCATTTTCGGCAAGATAGCCCAATAAATCAAGTACACGCTTAACACAACCAGATCGTATCATGTCGACAGTTGCACTACTCTGTAACACCTCACGCGACACATTCAACGGCAAATCATTTGAATCAACCACACCTTTAACGAAACGAAGATATGTAGGCAAAAGATTTTTCGCATCATCCAAAATAAAAACCCGCTGAACATAGAGCTTCAAGCCATGCTTATACTCGCGGTTCCACAAGTCAAAAGGCGCTTCAGACGGAATATAAAGCAAGCTAGTATATTCCAATTTACCACCTTCAACTTTATTATGAGTCCAGGCCAAAGGCATATTGAAATCATGGGATACGTGCTTATAAAAAGCCTCATATTCCTCATCTTTAATTTCTTTTTTCGGCACTGTCCAAATTGCATTAGCCTGGTTGACAACTTCCTCTTGGATCTCTTTACGCGGCTCAGCATCTTTGTCACTCTCTTTATCTGCGTCCAAAGTTTTTTCTACAAACATGACAATAGGATAAGCGATATGATCTGAATACGTGGTAATAATCTTTCTCAAACGAAACTCATCTAAGAACTCTTTGGCATCTTCTTTAAGATACATAGTAATCTCAGTACCACGCTGCGAAACTTGGTCTTGTCTAACGTCGTACTCATCCACGCCTGCCGATGACCAAAAAACGCCATCTGCTTCGCTCAATCCCGCTTTCCTCGTACGAACCTCAACCTTCTCTGATACAACAAAAGCTGAATAAAAGCCCACACCAAACTGACCAATCAGCTGCCCATTGGCATCACGAGACTGTTCCTGAGACATACGTTCTATGAATTGTTTCGTGCCGGATTTTGCGATTGTTCCTAAATTCTCAATCACTTCCTCAAGACTCATCCCGATACCATTATCTTTGACAGTAAGGGTATTAGTCTCTTTGTTGTACATCACCCAAATTTTCAGATCCGAATCACCATCAAACAAAGACTCATCTTTGAGCGCGCCTAATTTAAGCTTATCAATTGCATCAGAGGCGTTGGAAATCAACTCTCTTAAAAAAATCTCTTTATTTTGATATAACCATTTGGCAAATAGCTCTAAAACCTGCTTTGTTTCAGTTGCAAACTTTTTTCTTTGCATGGTAGCTTGTTGTTCATCAACCATTATTGACTCCATTTTATATGACTATCTTAGGATTTGGCGACAAAGTTAAAAATTTCAAGGGCTATCCTGTAAAATCTAAAAAAATTATAAAATCCACCATACATAGAGGGATACTTGCAGTCAATGACTGTGACATCTAGACAAATCTTGTCCTGAAAATAATATGATCGTAAATAAAATCTGACAAAGCAGGCTACCTACCTCAACAAAAAGATTAAAAACAATGGGAAACATACGATCACCTCATATTGATAGCTTTGCCGATACATACTTTGCAAAAGGAACTGATCAAGCACCATAGCGTGTCAGCACAACACAATAGTCATTGCATCATAAGTAAAAAAGAAAAGGGACCCATTGTAGATCCCCTATCAATCGCCACGCGCATCTGATCACACGTAAGGGTCTGTGTCTCCCATATCAGCCTCAGAAATATCAATCCCTGAAAAATTCATTGCACGGCGCATTTTTGATAAAGCGCGGATTTGGATCTGACGAACACGCTCACGAGTCAAACCAACAACTTGACCCACTTCCTCAAGCGTTTTTGAGTCATGGCCACATAGCCCAAAACGATGAACAATAACAGCATGATCAAGTTCATCTAGCTTATCTAACCACTGTTGCAATAAAACCTTAGTACTATCGTTACCAACTATATGTAGGGGATCTTTAGACTTTGGATCTTCAACCATTGACGACAATGAAGCATCCGAATCGGTAAAACTTAGATCATCCAAAGACCGTGTATCTAACTTGTAACTCATGATTTTCTGAACTTTATCAACCTCAGTATCAAAATGATTAGCGATCTCCTCACAGCTTACATCTTCTAATTGACCTTTTCCAAGCTTAGATCCAGCATTGAGATAAGATGTCAGCTTCTTGATAACATGAACCGGTAAACGAATCTGCCTAGACTGGTTCATAATCGCACGCTCAATATATTGCTTTATCCACCAAATAGAATAAGTTGAGAACCTAAAACCTCGCTCAACCTCAAACTTTTTAATCGCATGCAACAGCCCTAGATTACCCTCTTCGATTAAATCAAGCATAGCGATGCCACGACCGATGTAACGTCTTGAAACCTTTACGACCAGACGAAGATTTGCTTCAACGATCTTGTTATAAGCAGCTTGATTACCATCACGATATTGTTCAAATAAAATGCGCTCCTCATCCTTATCAAGCGACTTAAACCCAGAAATCGCATTAAGATATGTAATTACTGGGTCTGCGCTCACTGAAGCCGAATCAGCACCAATTTTTGTCTTTCCATTGACATTAGTTTTCACCATCATTAAACCTCCGTATTTAACAATTTCATAATATCTAATAAAATCAACACAGTCAACAATCAAGTGTTGTTTTTTGGTAAAAAAATAAAAAACATAGATTTTTCAACATAATTTATTATTTAAAATATTAATTAATTCATATAAATATTTGACAGCAATGAAAATAAACAATAATTAAAGAAAATAATAACGCTATGTTTAGGTTTGCCATTCAAGCATACAATCGCTTATAATCCCAAGACGAAATAAATCGACAACATCATGGCCCATCCACTTGCGCACCTAATCAAAACACCTCAAGAGATAGAAAAAATGCGCGCTTCAGGCAAATTAGCTGCTGACGTGCTCACGATGATTGAACCATACGTCGTGCCAGGCACATCAACCGAAGCACTAAATCAACGCTGTCACGACTACATCATTCAACACGACGCAATCCCAGCTCCACTGAACTACAGAGGGTTTCCAAAATCAATTTGCACATCAGTTAATCACGTAGTATGCCATGGCATTCCACGATCTGACAAAATTCTCAAGGAGGGCGATATTATTAACATCGACGTAACCGTGATAAAAAACGGCTACCACGGCGACACAAGCAAAATGTTCACCGTCGGCAAAATAAGCACCCAAGCTGAAAGACTCCTAAAAATATCAAGAGAGTGCATGTATATTGGCATCAACCTTGTAAAGCCAGGCATAAGCCTAAAAACCATCGGCAAAGCCATTGACGAATATGCACGCACCCACCACTACAGCAGCGTACGTGAGTATTGCGGGCACGGTATCGGCAGCCAATTTCACGAAGAAGGACTACAAGTACTACATTATGATGAAACATCCATTCCCGATATCAAGCTTATCGAGGGACTCACCTTCACCATCGAACCTATGATCAATATCGGCAAAAGATTCACCAAGACACTCAACGATGATTGGACAGTAGTAACCAAAGACAGAAGCCTATCCGCGCAATGGGAACATACACTATTGTGCACCAAAGAAGGAGTCGAAATCCTCACCTTAAGAGACGGAGAAATTCAACCCGAATACAAATCCTAGCCAGAACGAGCCTCAATAGCTCACGTACACGCAATTCATACACGAACCCAAGCCTAATCAAACAATCGATTAAGCACAAAGAACAATACACAGACAAAGACACACCACAAGCAGGCAGAGTTTATCAGCAACCTTCCAATCAAGACTTTAGGAAATCAATATCAGCCAACAGCTGACAAAACCCTGATGAATTGCGCAACCCGAGCTACACAGGGACAAGTAAGGCAAAACACCCAAGACCATTACACAGGACTTTCAGGAAACGCAAGCTCATGCCGTGCACGCCAATCGGCAGTGACATAGTTTACAATAGCAGTCTTTCTAACACCCTGGATCGACCTCTTCTCAAACCCATGCCAAGTCTTATCACTTGGAACAAAGGCCATAGCATGATTGGGAAGCGCAACAGAGGAACCAACATGTTCAGATGGAGATGCATAAATATCAGTACCCAACAGGTCATGACCAGGACCATCCGACAAATAAATCAACATTGTAAATAGTTTCGCACCGATGTCTGTGTGCGGCTTCAACCAAAACCCATCCGTATCTTGAGTAAACTCAATACGCAAACACGTTCCCGACAAATTAACTTTAAAGTGAGATTCAACAGCTTTTACAACATCGCTACTTTGAAATGCTTCAGCAACAACACCGAGCGCATAATGCTTTTTATTGTTATCCTTGTTAAAATAGTGCCTATATTTGTCATAAACATTTCGCGCACCATAGCCATCAGAATAGTCAAAATGAGGAAAGGACAAAGTCTGCAGCTCTCGCAGAATAGCTTCAGGAAACAGCCCTGCAAGCTGCCAATATGGATAAGGCTTTGCCGCACAAATGCCATTTTCCAGCGCTTTTTTTATTGAACTTATAGTTTGCTTCATTGCAGACACTTCAGACACGACAACAGACAAAATTCACACCCTCAATACATACCCTCATTATACCACAAACAAATTACATTGGCACACCCATTCTCAAAATACCAACCATGAACTCTCAACACCCATCACAAGACAACATAACCAAGAGCAACCCTATACCCAAAAGCATTATAAGGATATGACCATCAAGCACGATTTACCTGATGACACATTGACAGATTAAAAAACTTGGCGGCACAAAAAGCTCAACAACCACAGAAAATTCAGAAAAAATCACAAATCGCAAGACCCATATGCCTGAGTCACACACAAACGCATACTCAAAAATACTTAATCTTTAAACCAGAGCCCAAGCAACTCAAGCACTCATACCACCGCGACAATACTATTGGCATGTCAGAGGAAACCCAACACCAAAACGCAACCTCAAACACAATGGTCCTGCTTCTTTACAAAGCCTCTAGAGACACGACAACGATGAAACAACACACCGAGATAAATAATCTAGTCATCAATAGCAAATACTGAAAATCCAGATGATGTATCAGTAGAAAGAACAGGAACACCATCAGCTAGAATTTGGGCACGATCCGCTGAAAAAGCAGACCATTTCGACGCACCAAAAATCTCAACATAAGCCTTGCCACTGGCACTGACCCACCCTCGCTTCGTCCTCAATTGATTCAATAACACCTGACTATCACCAGAAACTCTCAACCGGGAATGCTCAACGGACCCAGAAAGCCTCATAACGCCTGACTTAGAATAAATATCTACACGATTTGATCCAAGCCAGTACATATCTAATAGATTTTCTCGCTTTTGGACAATGGTACAGTCATCAAACATTCCTTTTAAGACCACGTTTCCAGTCGTATTAGAATTTAAATACCATGATGATTGCTTTAAGCCATCACCACTCAACGAACAGGCATCGTAGAGATTAACCTTGTTAATCTGCGACACAAGCTTCTTCCCACTTATAACAACGTCATACACAGACCGACCATGTTGACCATGCAAACGAAGCACGTCACCTGAATCACTCAAGTTAACATCAGAACCAAGCGCCTGAATCTTACCCTCAGGCCCCTTAGGATCTAGCAAAATAGACAAACCACCTTCGCAGTCAACACGAGTGAACTCAGGGGTTTGCCGATAACCAAGCTTACCGTTGAATCTCGGCCTTTTCTTCGCCACTGTTAATACTTTACCTTTATCCAAATACTCATCAGGCGCAGGACTGTAACACTCAGGAAACAGCTTATTCCACAACGATGTTGCACGCCCAACCAACTTGGACGCCAACCTACTTGTGGAAGAAGGTTGAGTGACACTCTTCTGATCTGCCACAGCAGTAACAACCAGCGCGAGGATGCACAATCTTTCTAAAAGCGGTTGACGCCAATCAAGCCTTGACATGCTTCTGATCATAAAATTCAATCTCTATTCTTCGGTTGTCTGCTCCGATTTCAGCAATCCTATTAGAACTAACAGAATGCTTTCCACCAGGATGACCTACATAACGCATAGAATTCTGCACCCCACTTGACCAAAGCCTTGCAGCAATTGCATCAGCTGAAAAGTTCCTCTGCTCAGTCGAGAAGGAACTATTCGACGCATCAGTTGCATAAGATGTTATGACAATTACCATATCAGGATTTTTCTTGGCAAATGCAACAACCGGCGCGAGTTTCGATTCCGCAGAATCCAATAACACAGGCTGATCCAGCTCAAATAATTCAGATGTACGATACACGAAAACCTGTTTGTCCAGGAAAGCAAATCGACTGCCATAAGACGTCGAACCAGAGGCTTCATCGCAGTGACTGGAACTGCAACCGGATAACACCAAAAAGGCACACATCAGGATAGTTAAGGCATTAGCTGGACTTGATAAAACAGACTTGGTCAAAACTTAATTTAGCGTTAAACTACTAACATTACACCCCTAGTTAACCCAAATGTCAACCTCATTAAGCACTTTAGCACATAATGACCTTTCAGCATGCCACCCTTTACGGTTTTTTGCCACCACCATTATTCAACATGATTATTCACCTTGCAAGCGTAAGTAACTCGATCATGCCCTGAATAGTCTTGAACTGTGGAGACTAGACCGAACCCTCGTGACTTCAAACGTAATCGCACACGCTCAGCCTGGTCAAAACCATGCTCAAGATACAACCACCCGCCACTTCGTAACTGCAACAACGCAATATCAATAATTCGCCAAATATCAGCCAACCCATCATCGTCAGCATAGAGCGCCAAATGTGGCTCATACCGATTAACTGATGAAGAAACGTCCGTACTTGATCGAGAAATATACGGCGGATTAGACACAATCAAATCGTAAACTTTCTCAGCGACAACAGAGCCCAATGACCACCAACTATCTTCATAGAAAACTACGCGATTAGAGTCAACACCACAACGAACACGATTCCTTGTTGCCAGCGCAATCGCATCAGCAGAACAATCAATACCTGCCATATACCATTTTGGACGAGCACCAGCCAATGCAAGCGTAATCGCACCACTACCAACACCAAACTCCAAACAATCGCGAGCATCATCATCATGCATTGCCAACACACATGAAACCAGCCGTTCTGTATCAGGCCTCGGAATCAACACAGACTTGTTAATCTCTAATTCAAGATCCCAAAATGATACCCTACCCAGAATATAAGCAACCGGCTCACCGCTACGGCGACGAGCACACATAGATCGCAATTGCGCCATCTGACTGTCTGACAAACAGATAACACCATACACATCAGACAAAGCACACTGCTTTAAGTCTGCAATAAAATAGCGCACATCCAACATTGCCGTCTCAGAATAATCTTGAAGAAAATCAGCCAGCGCATGCAACTCATAATCTTGATGATTTGTCATGCTGTCTCCTCAACAACATGGTCTAGAAAACCGTCAAATTCATCAACAACTAGTGATAAGACACCCTTTCTAGCAACCAACCATTGTTGTAATCGATAGGATAATTTCTGTCTAACTGAGGCATCTTTCACTAAAGAAACGATGCTCTGTTTCGCCTCATCTCGAGACAAACAACATCGACTTAGATTCTCAGCTTCGAGATCATTACACACGTCTCGAAAATTTGACATCGAAGGACCATAAACCATTGGAACACCAGCCGCAACGAGCTCTAGCGGATTTTGCCCACCGATGTGCGGCGCAAAGCTCTTTCCGATTAGCCCCATATGCGCACACTGGCAAAGCATTTGCATTTCGCCAGTCGTGTCAGCAATATGCACGATAACACCAGTTGAGGAAACCGGCTGGCTACGCAATGTATACGACAACCCTTTTGAAGCCACTTCAGTTGCAATATCATGACCTCTATCAGCATGGCGAGGCACAAGTATCAATCGCACATCACAACCATCATCAATCAATGACTGTAAAGCCTCAAGCAATATTTTCTCCTCTCCAGCCCAGGTTGACGCACCAATTATAATGCATGTTTCGGGCTGAACATTGTGAAACCCCATCGATGATAGCAATACTTGACGATCATCTTGATTGATACAAGGCAAAGAAACATCAAATTTCAATTGGCCAATCGCCGACGCTTCAGCTGGACAAATCGATAGCGCCTTTAAGCGCTCAAGTTGCCCGCGAGAAACAAATAAAGCCTTAGAGATATAGCCATACAACCATCTTGCAATCATCGGAAATTGAATGAACCATTGTATGGTTTTGTCAGAATGTCGAGCATTGATCAACCAAACAGGCACCCCACTAGATCGGGCTCTATGCATGAGTTCAGGCCATAACTCACTCTCAAATAAAACAACTAGATCTGGCTGAATTGACCGCCAAGCATTGGCCACAAAAGGAAAAAAATCAAATGGAAAATAACCAATCCAGATCCCAGAACAGTGACCAAAGCGTTGATTCAAAACTGTATGAGCGGTTGAGGTCGTCGTCGTAATGAATAATAAGCAATCTCGTCGATTATTTAAGGATTGAATCAATGGACTAGCCGCCTGCGCCTCACCAACACTCACAACTTGTATCCAAAGAGACTTTTTCTTCTCACGCGCTTTAACAAACAAGGCGCCGTAAAAGCCAAAGCGTTGTCGCACAGTTGTCAGAAATCGCCCACGCTTGATTAATCTTGGCAAATGTAAAGGAAATAAGACCAGAAAGGCCGGCACAAAAACTAGTCGGTAAATCCAGATCAACATGGTCGTAATAATACCAAAGACAATACCAAATAGCCATACTTCATAGAGTTAGAACAACTTGAACGCGAAAAATCCTGAACGACGTGTAAAATATAAATTTGATACGACAAATTGAAATAATATCATGAGAGCATAAAGATAAACACAATAATAGCCACCAAAATAAATCGTAATCAACGGCCCTAAAAACAATAATACACAATAAAATAGCACATCCATTTTACCAATAAACTGAGATTGGCCTTGAGAAATTAATGCAAAATTCAACATCGGATAATAAAGACCTCCAACCAAAGATACGATCGAAAATAATATTAAGAGCTGATAGGCTTGATTTGATTGCTCACCAAATAAAAACAAAATATCATAGCCATAATAAATGACAATACCCAAGGCCAAACAGTTTAATAAAATCACTGATCGATTCGCCCGAATCAAGAGATTAGTGTCAACAAGGCTATCGCCAGACTGGCGGACCAAATAATCAAGACTAGAATAAATCAAAGGATAAATTGACTGAGGGATTAAATAAAATAGAATCGATATAGATAAAGCCAAGCTCAAATGACCAACCATATGCTCACCCGAATGAAATACCTCAATGGTCGTAAGAAAGATCATAACTGGCAGACTACTATACAAGTCAATCATCAAAGATGAAAATCGGTGACTTAACCATTGATCATCAACATACAATCTATCAGTGAGACTAAACGTCTTTCTCAACGGGTCTCTTAGCAAGATAAAAACACATAAACCTAGCACAAAAAACTGAAATAATGACTGTGACACCAGAAACAATATAAGATGCCAAACAGTAGGAATAGGCGCCCAAAACATCCATGCATAAACCAGAAAAATCCAAAGGAAGTTTTGTAAAATCCCGACTAGAAAATCGTATAAAACAACATAACCGAATGATAATAAGTAAACTGTCATAATTGACGCAATGGATAAAAAAGGGGCAGATGCAATTGACCAGAACGCAACGTGAAAATGCGCAAGTTCTAAATACTCCATGGTATCGAGCCAAACAAACATCAAAACAAAGAAAGAATATGCCACCGAAAAAATAAGAATCAGCTTCAACAAATAACTACAATGCCACCATATAAAATCCATGTAGCGATCTGATTTCTCATGCAAATAATTAATAAGAAAACGTTTTGAAACATTCTTAGTACCCATCGCAAGGGCAACACTAACCACAGTCAAGATTTGCTTTGCAACCATCATATCACCGTATTGCTGAATAGATAAATACTGCAATAAGATCACGCTCATATAAAAGCTCATAGCATAAGAAGCACCCGCAATACCCAACACACTAAATAAATTTACCAAACATAAAGATGACGATGCACTCTGATCGCTTGTAGACTTATGATCATGATAATGGTGATCACCCAAAGACTTAATTGCAACCATAGTAGCGCTCCAAAAAACAATCTTATCTATAGTGCAAGCAATCTATTGATTTTGCAAGTTCGCAATTTTATCTGCACTATCTTGTTGCTGCAGCGGCTCAATCAATAATAGCAACGCTCCTTGCAATATGAGATCGAGCTTATACAGCGTTAAATTGATACGGTG
>MDTC01048698.1_pt1 | contig 16894 bp, 11 predicted proteins | sample 811181 | NCBI WGS metagenome assembly MDTC01 (sample SAMN05326644, study PRJNA326480) | marine metagenome | isolation source: seawater | place: Pacific Ocean: North | collected 2011 | reverse complement strand
TTTCCACGGCTTCTCGGGCGTTTTTACGTTGGGAGTGAAGAAGCCAAATTTGCCATCCTTCATCGCGATGAGTTCAAGTTTCCCGTCGCCGGTGAGGTCGCCCATTTCGGGGGATTCATTTCCGATCTCGGCGGCGACGCGATGAACTGGCCAAATCTCGGAGGGCTTCTCAGGTTGCAGATAAAGGTCGAGATTAAAGCGGCCGGTGTGCGCGATCTGGAAGATGTCGGATCTCCCGTCGCCGTTGACGTCGAAGACCCAGCTTTGAAACGAACTGTGCTTGTATCCTTTGGCGGGGGTCGCATTGCCGGGGCGGTAGCGATGTTGGGTGTCGTACTTTGGACCTTTGAACCAAAGTGGTCCGGCGAGGAGGTCGGGGACGCCATCGCCATCAACGTCGCCGAAGGACGCGCCTTCCGTATAGACGCCTTTGCTGAGGATGAGCTTGGAGTGGGATGGTGTGGCCTTGTCGGAATTGGCGGCGACCAAGACCACGACCAATCCGACGGGGATGACAAGACAGGCTGATTTCATGAGACTGTTATTTTGGAGTGACGAATTTGACGAGGATGTTGTCGGAGCGGTAAACCGAATTGACGGCGATGGTGAAGCGTTGTGGATCAGTTCCGGCTCTAAATTCCACCGTTGCAGGGCCTTTTTCGGGGAGTTTGATTTCTTTCTCACCGTCGAAAAGATGCATCAGGTGAGTCTCGTTAATCTTGAGCGAAAAGGCGCCCTTGGCAGGTCGCTCTACTCCAAAGCGGACCACACCCCAACGGGTTTTACCACGACCGACAACGGGAGGAAGGTCTTTCGGCGGAAGCGCTCCGCTAACCATGCTGCCGACGGAAGTCCAGGAATAGTCCTCGAATTTCTCAGCGAAGATCTTGGGCCCGTAATGCCCGATATCATCGCGGGTTCGCTTATGTGGTTGCAGCGCCATCCAATTGCGAATGACGGGCCGAGAGTCGACTTTGAAGTCACCTTCTTTTCCGAGTTCGGAAAGGAAGCGTACGAGGTCGATGAATTCATCTTCGCGCAGGCTGGCCGTGAGTCCGGGAGGCATCATGGAGACGGGGCTAATGATTTTTGATCTCACATCGGCCTTGGCGATTTTGGTCATGCGGCCGGAGTTGTCTCGGAGAATGATTTCCTGATCGCCCTCGTTGACTAATCCACCGGTGAAAGTATCGCCATTCTTGGTGGTTACCAAGGTGGTGTGGTAGCCTTCTTTAATTTTATCGTTTGGATTGAGGAGCGAGGTGATGAGGTAGTCGATGGGAGCACTTGATCCGATGCTCACTAGGTCGGGGCCAATAGGGCTGCCAACTCCTCCGATGGCGTGGCAGGCAACGCACTGAAGGTTGAGGCTGCGATAGACGCGCTCGCCATTGTGTGGGTCTCCATCGGCTTGGACACGCTGGACGAGCAAGGTCATTTCTTCCTTACTGAGTTGCTGTGCCATGGGCTTGAGATTGCCGGCAGTTTGGAGGGCTTTAATGAGATTCTGGGGTGGCTTGCCGGAGGTGCCGGCGCGTTGCATTCCGAGGCTGGCAATCTTGGCGGGCAGCTTTTGTCCCTTGATGGCATTGGCCAGGGAGGTGGAAGCCTTTGGGTTTTTAAGGAAGACATCGAAGAGGCGGTAGCGATCTTGTCCTGCTTCGTCTCTCGCGAGGAGCGCGACGGCAGCCTTGGCGGCGCGGCCCGGATCAAGATTGGCGAGTTCTTTGACGGCGAGAGCCTTGATGTCATCGGTCTGGCTTTCTCGCGCGAACTCTTCGAACGTCGCGACGGCTGCTTTTCCGCCGAAGTTCCGTAAGCCTTCCGCAGCGGCCTGCCGTTTTGATCCGCTGGTCTTGGGGTCGCTGAAGGTCGCGATGAGTTTTTGACGGGCGGAATCGATTTTCCAGAGGCCGGCGAGGAGGGCTGTTTTCTGATAAGTCGCCTGGTCTTCGGACTTGAGGAAATCGAGGAGGCGCTCTGTTCCTTTTGATGGCTGAATTTTTCGAATCTTCTTGGAGTCGATGAGGACGTTCAGAGTGTGCTGCTGCGGAATTTTTTTGTCAGCAGCCAGCGAGAGAAGCAGGTTCAGATCCTTGGGCGTACCGACCTTGCCGATTGCAGAGATGGCCGAACTTTGTTCCGCTCCTCTGAGAGAGCCATCACTTAAGCCGGCCACGATGGAGTCGAGCGCGATGGGTTTCTCAAGAGCCGCGATCGCGAAGAGGAGTCGCGGAAGTTTGTTGTCGAAGTTGATTTCGCCTTTCTCGAAGGCGGGTACCCAATGAGCTTCGTGTTCGCGGACGATGGACCAGAGCGCGAAGTCCAGAGGCTCGTCGACTTCGTGATCGAGAGCTTCGAGCGCGAGGGTGACAGATTGTGCGGAGGGCTTTTGAGCGAGACAGCAAATGGCCCAAAGGCGGACCTGCGCGTTCTTGTCGTGAATAGACTTCGAGATGATCCTGGCCGCTGAAGGGACCTCGTCCTGACGATGATAAAGGAATCTCAGGGCGGCCGCGCGAATGCGGGCCTTCTTGGAAGAAGCGAGTCGTTCGACTAATTTGATGTTGGTGGTGTTGAGTGCCTGTAAAGTCCACATTGCTTGTAGTCCGGCGAGATCATCACCTTGATCTAGGGCCCATTTTTTAAGGTCGGGTAGGACAGCGTCGCCTCCACGGTGACGAAGTTCGCGTCGGGCGTATTCACGGTTGAAACGTTCGGGCGAAATCTGGAGGTCGAGGAGTTCTTTCACCGAGGCTTTTTGAAAGTCAGGCTTCTTGGCGAGGGGACGATTTTTATAAGTGACGCGCCAAATCCGACCGTGGGTGTGGTCGCGGCGGGGGTCGCGGAAGTCGACTTCGCCGTGTTGAATGATGGGGTTATACCAGTCGGCAATGTAGATCGCCCCGTCAGGTCCCATTTTGACATCGATGGGGCGGAAGGCACGGTGCGATGAACTGATGAAGTCATCAATGCGGGTCGAGGTGTAGGTGCTTCCGTTCGGAGCGAGGCGGTAGGCATTGATGCGATGCCCGCGGAAGTCGGGGGCGATCATGACACCACGCATCTCGCTAGGAACGTGCGTGCCGGAGAGGATCTCGAGTCCGCAGAGCTTTGGTTGGCCGGGGTTGAGCCCTTTGATGATTCGCTTGGCTCCAGGTGAAGTGACATGGACTGAGCGGGGGAAGACGAAGTTGATTCCGTGACCGCCTGCGCCGTCGGTGGCGAATGTTTGGCCGTAATCGTCGAAGACGAATCCCCAGGGGTTGACGAGGCCTTTGTAGAGGACTTCGGCCTGGTAGGTTTCGGGCCGGAAGTGCCAGGTGCCACCGCCCATGAGGCGACGCACGCCGTGCGGAGTTTCGAGATGACTGTGGATGTAAATTGATTGGCTGAAGTAGAGCATGCCATCCGGGCCGTGCTCGAAAGTGTGGACAATATGGTGGGTGTCCTCAGTGCCAAAGCCGGAAAGGACAGTGCGGCGTTCGTCGGAAACGAGGTCGCCGTCAATGTCCTTGAGAAAGAGGATCTCGGTGGAATTGGCCACATAGGCCCCGCCGTCTCCGGGGATGACTCCGGTAGGAATATGAAGGTTGTCTGCGAAGACGGTGCTCTTGTCGGCAACGCCATCGTTGTCGGCGTCTTCGAGAACGAGAACTTTGTCATTTTCTTCAGCGCCGGGAATGATGTGGGGATACATTCCGCTGGAGACCAACCAAAGACGACCCTGTGAATCCCAGTTCATTTGGACAGGCTTGGCGATCATGGGATCGGAGGCGAAGAGGTTGATCTCCATGCCTTCAGGCAGATTGAAACCCGTGATCTGTTTGGAAACATCCGGGTCGGGGATGTCGGTAAGGCCGTTTTGGGCCGAGGCGACGAGGCAGGAGAGAGAGAGGCTAAGAGCGAGACGAGAGATCATGACTTTTCCTTGAGAGTTGCAGTTTTCAGGCCGTCGATTTCGGATTCGCGGGCCTCGATGATGGGGATGAACTTTTCGAGTTCTTTGGCGTTGTTCCCTTGTTCATGTTTACGGAAAAGACGGAGGTAGGTTTCGTTAGCTGGTCGCCAGTGGAAGAAGAAGAGCTTGTTCTTTTTGACAATCTTGGCTCGGAGGTCTTGCCCGGACTTGCTGGAGATTTGCTTCGCGGTGGGCGGGGTAAGGCCCAACGCTTTGACCAGTTTGGAGGAAAGGACGGCGTAGCCTTTCTCGGTGTAGTGCAGGCCGTTGTCGGTGAGGCCGCTGTTGCTTCCCTTCATTTTGCCGAAGAGGTCGGCGAAGTGAATTTTGCGGATCGAGGCGAGCTTGGAAATGGCCGCGCGGTAAGTTTCTAGTCGCTCGTTTTGCTTGCTCATGTCGGGCATGGGAGCGCCGAGGGACTCGGCCGGAGGCGGGGAGACGAGAACAATGGCACGCGGGTTGGCCGCGCTGCTGATCATGTCAAGGAGTCGGTTGTAGCCTTTGATGAAATCCATGAGGCCATCTTCGCCCTCGAAGGATGCGACCGCGCCGTAGCAGATGACGACGACGTTGGGCTTAATACGACCGAGATCTGCCTTGAGTCGGTCGAAGCCTTCCTGCGGCGGCCCGAAGTAGCTGCGAGCGTCGCCGTAGACGGTATCGCCGCTCCATCCGAGATTGCGGAAGCGCAGGTTCTTTTCGCCCGCAGCGAGGGTGAGGGCGGTTTCGAGGTGGCCGTATTTCTGGGCGCGCTCGATGACGGTATTTCCAAGAAGCACAACACGGTCGTTGTTCTGGAAGGTGAGCCCGTCACCTCTCGCCAGCGAGATGAGAAGTAGTGAGAGAATCCAAGGTTTCATGCGTGTTTCTAAGGCAGTCTTTCCCAATTAAAAGGCCACGACAAGCAGCCATAGGAAATGATTCTTCTGCATACGCCACGGAAAGTTCGGTTTTACAATTAAGGCTATCAATTTTCTGGCGAGAGCAAATATGATCTTCCTCGAGGGAAAGTCGTTTCAGTTTTTTTATACAGAAATAAACTTTTTCATTCAAAAGCTGTCAGGAATCTGGATATCTGCCCGTAGATATCCAAACTTTAATATCATGTCAGATCAATCAACAGAAAATCAGTCACTTTCTTCCCGTCGTAGTTTTGTCAAAAAAGGGGCTTTTGGAGGCGCTGCCGCAGGCCTGTCAACTCTCGGTGTCCCGCTTGTCAGTGCTGCCGAGAAAGAGCCCAAATCAAAGTATAAAGTGGGCGTTGTGGGGCTTGGTGGTCGTGGCGCTGGTGCCGTAGCAAATATCCTGGAAGCCGACTCGGACACTGTGCTCTGGGCTATTGGTGATGTCGTCGAAAAACGCATGGAAAAGATTGAAGGGATTTCCAAGAAGTTTTCAGGTCGTGTCGATACCGACGGAGGGAAGCGCGAGTTCGTTGGCTTCGATGCCTATCAGAAGGTGATCGACAGTGGAGTGGATATTGTTCTGCTCACCACTACGCCAAATTTTCGCCCAATGCAGTTCGAAGCAGCCGTCGCGGCAGGGAAGCATGTCTTCATTGAGAAGCCCTTCGCCCTCGATATTCCCGGACTCCACAGTGTGGTGGAAACGGCGAAGAAAGCCAAAGCCGCCGGTCAGTCGGTTCTCACCGGGCTTGTCTGGCGTTATACCCCTCACTTGATGGATATGGACAAGCGCCTCAAGGATGGTGTCATCGGCGATGTCGTGAACGTCTCCTCATCCTACTGTGGCGGGGGACGCCCCAACCGTATGCCCGACCCTAAATTCAAGCCTCCCAGCATGTCTGATATGGAGTGGGCACTTCGTTTTTGGCAGAACTTCCTCGAGCTTAGCGGTGACGGAGTTCTTGAGTATCACATTCACGGGATCGATAGAATGGCATGGTTCATGGGCGACCAGATGCCAGTCCGTTGCTATGCAAATGGAGCAAATATCGATCCTGTGCTTGGTGCCAATAACTGGGACAGCTGCAACTTCCGCTATGAGTATTCAGATGGTCGCACTGCGAGTTTCTTCGGTCGCCAAATCAAAGGAACATATGCTGACTCTGGGGACACTATCCTCGGAACCAAAGGACGTGCGGTTGCCAAGGGAAGCAATGCGTTCATTGAGGTGGACGGCAAGAAAATCTGGGAAGGGAAAAGTGGCTTGGGTTACAAGCAGGAGCACGAGATTTTCATGAAGCACATCCGCGAAGGTAAGGTCTACAACGACGTGATTGACTACACCGCAAACAGCCATGCGATTGGCATGATGGGACGTAGCGCGGCATATACCGGACAGCTCATCACCGACGAGCAGATCATGGCCTCCAAGGATGTCCTGCTGAAGGATGTGAAAAACCTGACTCTAGAGACCCCCTTCACAGCGCGTGAATCTGCGGTTCCCGGCAAAACGAAATTCCTCTAGTGTAATGACCCGGTCCGCTCGCGACTCTCAAAAATCATCCGTTCTCACCTCTGTTCTGACTTTGCTTTGCGCGGGGTCGATGGCTCAGGCGGGACCCGCTGCTGATATCAAGCCTGCCCTCGCTTTGGACGGGTTTGATGAAGAGCAAATGCGCCTTGCCAAGGTGATCCATAAAAAAATCGTGGATTATCAGCAGATCAAGAAAAAGACTTACAATGGCGAGGATGAGAAGCTGGTGGCTTTCGAAGACACTCTAGCGTCGGGAGCTAAAATCGAGATGCTTCCGGTCAAGGGTGGAGAATTTACCTGGCGTGGCGAAAAAGAGGACGACGTTCTTAAGGTGACCCTGTCGCCATTCTGGATGGCCAAGCATGAGATCGCCTGGGAGGCCTACGAGCCTTTCATGTTGTCGCCGATTCCCCGTCAGAAGGATGGACTGCCCTTGGATTTCATGCGGGAGCAAATCAAGAACGATATTGAATTCATTGCCCGTCCGACCCCGCCGTATCACCCGATGACTTTTGGGATGAAGCGCGATGGTCATCCGGCGCTTAGCATGACCCAGCATTCCGCGAACAAGTATTGTCAGTGGATTAGTTTTCAAACGGGCCATTTCTATCGACTTCCTACCGAAGCTGAGTGGGAATTCGCCTGCCGAGCTGGACAAGATGGAGCGAACGCTTGGGGCGATGATGACGGGAAAGCTGGGGATTTTGCCTGGTTCGGTGGGGACGCCTCATCGCACTATAATGTTCCGGGAAAGAAAAAGCCCAACGCTCTGGGGTTCCACGACATGCACGGAAACGTGTTGGAGTGGACGCTGGATCAGTATGTTCCCAACCGTAAGGAATACTTCGGCAAGGATGCCGTTGCTAATCCATGGGTCAAGGCGACGAAGCCCTATCCGCATGTGGTGAAAGGCGGCCATTGGCAGCAAACGCTTGCCGAGGTTTCCGCGGCAGCCCGCCATCAATCGACACCAATGTGGAAAATTTCAGATCCGCAGAGACCCAGAAGCCAGTGGTATCACACCAATACTCCATGGCTTGGTTTGAGAATCGTACGTCCTGAAAAAATCCCAACGGTTGAAGAAATGTATCACTACTGGAATTCCGGGGTTGAAGCTGATGACTAGTTTGTCGCCCATTGGAAAATTCATTCATTCATTGGCCGTGCTTTTGAAGAGCGCGGCCTGTTTGTGTCTGGGCACGACCTCTTTGTTTGCCCAGAAAGGGGGAGAGGCTGAGAAAACGAGACAGTATTTTTCGGAGCCACATCTGGGGACAATCGTTCAGATCGTATTTTATTCGGAGGACAAGGAGCATTCGCAAAAGTTGGCGAAACAATGCTTTGAGCGGATCGAGAAGCTGAACAGAATCTTCTCAAATTATCTTCCTGATAGCGAAGTCTCCCAACTTTGTGCCAAACCGGCTAAAGTAGCCTGCAAGGTGAGCGATGATCTCTTCGAGGTCATTGCACAAGCTCAGGAAATTTCAGCCGCCACCGGTGGGGCTTTCGATATCACCCTGGGGCGCGTGACCCGCAAGTGGCGTGAGAAAAAGCTGTCCCAAGAAAAAGCCACCGTTAGGGAAAGTCAGGCCACCTACCAAGATGTTGTTCTCAATCCGGGGGCCAAAAGTGTTTTGCTCCGTCAGACTTTGAAAATCGATCTCGGAGGAATCGCGAAAGGATACATCGCGGATCAATTGATGGTAATTCTCAAGAAAGCCGGGATTAAACAGGCTGCGGTGATTATTGGAGGAGAGATGGTGTTCACCGAAGCGCCTCCCGGAAAAGCTGGTTGGACTGTGGGCATCGAGCGTCCGTCGCATCAGGTGCTCGGTATGTTGAAGCTCAGCAATATTGCGCTCTCGACGTCGGGGGACAGCTACCAGTTCTTCGAGAAGGACGGTGTGCGCCACGCCCACTTGATTGATCCTTTTAATAGAAAGCCGAAGACAGATCGCCGCAATGTCACCATCCTTGCCCGGTCAGCAATGTTAGCCGATGCTTGGGCTACCGCGTTGCGAGTTTCCGCTCCCGAGGCCGCGCTGAAACTAGCCAAAGAAGAGAAAGAGATCGAAGCTGTTTTTATCCCATTCGGGAAGCCAGCAGCTTCCACTGCAGGCTTTCCCAAATTGATGAAACCTTAACAGAGATTGACGTTGCAAGTTCTTTGGACTGAAGGTCTACCTCATAAGCCTTCTCTTGTCATATGGACCTTTGGTCCCTCATATTGTCTTGCTGGGAGGGCTCCGGCGCTGAGAAACTCAGCTAGGTGACTACGCGAGAATTTCCTCAATGACGTGACCGTGCACGTCGGTGAGGCGGCGGTCGATGCTGTCTTTGCGGAAGGTGAGTTGTTCGTGGTCGAGGCCGAGTTGGTGGAGGATGGTGGCATGGATATCGTAGACCTGGGTGGGGTTTTTTCGGTCGGCGGGTTTGTAGCCCCATTGGTCGCTTTCGCCGTGAGAGATTCCGCCTTTGATTCCTCCGCCGGCGAGCCAGTTGGTGAAGACGTGGGGGTTGTGGTCGCGGCCTTTGCTGCCTTGGGTCGAAGGCATGCGGCCGAATTCGGTGGTCCAGAGGATAATGGTGTCGTCGAGCATGCCGCGTTGCTTGAGGTCCTTGATCAAAGCGGCGGCTCCGATGGCCATGCCGCGTGAGAGCGGGCCGTGATCGCGTCCAATGTCCTCGTGGCTGTCCCAATTGCGCCGTGGGAAGCCGTTGTCATTACCCGACCAGACTTGCACAAAGCGGACGCCGCGTTCGAGGAGGCGGCGGGCGGCGAGGCATTTGCGACCAAAGTAGTCGGCTTCCTCCTTCCAGTTGATTTCCTTGGGCCAGGATCGGCCGTCGGGTTCCAGGCCATACATCTTTCGGATGTAGTCGGGTTCCCTGGAGATGTCCAAAGCCTCGGGCGCGGCGAGCTGCATGCGGGCCGCGAGTTCGTAGCTTTTGATTCGGGCGTCGAGGCGGGAATCGGATGCGCGTTGTGCGAAGTGCTCGCTGTTTAGTTTGGCAAGAAGTCGTCCGGCATCGGTCTCGGCTTGTGGTGTGAGGTAAGCGGCGCTTTCGGGTGCGTTGAGATGGGTGATGGGCTCCTTGGTGCCAGGGCGAATGATCGTTCCCTGATTGACAGCAGGGAGGAAGGCGGAAGACCAATTCTTGGGCCCGTTAGAAGCGAATCCGCGGTGGTCAGGCAGGACGACGAAGGTGGGGAGGTTGTCGTTCATGCTGCCGAGCCCATAGCTGACCCAAGAGCCCATGCCGGGGAAGCCGGGGCGGTCGAAGCCGGTGGCTTGCAGGTAGGTAGCCTGACTGTGCACGCCGGTTTTTCCTGTCAGGTTGTGGATGAAAGCGATGTCATCGACGACCTCGCCCAGCGGGGCCACGGTTTCGCCGAGCATCTTTCCGCTCCGGCCGTGAGGTGAGAATTCCCAGACGGGTTTCTTCCAAGGACCGAGACCGTTTTGAAAGGCTTCGACGTGTTCGCCGAAGTCGGATTTCTCGCCGTGTCGTTTGATGAGCTCGGGCTTGAAGTCGAAGAGATCGAGATGGCTGGCGGCGCCACTCATGAAGAGTTGGACGACGCGTTTGGCTTTGGGCTGAAACTGCGCTTCTTGTCCCATCATCGAGGCGAGCGCAATCCCGCCGAGGCCGCCGCCGGATTGCCAAAGAAAGTCGCGTCTTGTTGTGAGCATGATTCTAGTCCACGTAGGAAAATTCGCTGAGGTTGAAAATAATCCGGCAGGTCGCGGGGAGGCCGTGTTTCTTTTGATAGGCTTCGAACAAGACGCGTTCATCGGTGGTGATATGGCGTCCAAGGGTGAGTCGGATGGCGGTACCGATGGGATCTGGTTGGATGGCGATCTTTGCGGCGAAGTGTTCAGCCATGCGCACCATGAATTTGTTGTTCATGAGAGCGAGAGCTTGGAGGGCGGTGGTGGTTTCACCCCGTCGGTCGACGTGTAAAGAGGGGTCTGCGCAGTCGAGGGCGTCCATGAAGGGTTGTGGCTGGGATCGGACGAGAAAGCGATAGATCGAGCGACGGTGTGTCGCGGCGTTGTCGGGATCGGCTTTGTTGTATTTATAATGCGGAGAATGCTGGGGCTTCTCGATGATGAAATCCTGAAAAGAGGGCCCGCCCATTTTGAAATCCATTTTTCCGGCGACGATGAGAACGCTGTCGCGGATGGACTCGGCATCGAGGCGGCGACGGTTTTGCCGCCAGAGGAATTTGTTGGAGTTGTCGATGGCGGAGTTGGAGGAGGAGTGGAGCGAGCTTTGTTTGTAGGTGTCGCTGTTGAGAATGATTCGGTGGAGGGATTTCATCGAGCCTCCCCCGTCGCGGAATTCCACGGCAAGCCAGTCGAGGAGCTCGGGGTGCGAAGGCTTCTCGCCGATTTGGCCGAAGTCGTTGGCGGTTTCAACGAGGCCGGTGCCGAAGTGGTATTGCCAGATACGGTTGACGATGCTGCGCCAGGTGAGGGTGTTGTCGGGATGAGTGATCCAATTGGCGAGGGCGACGCGGCGGTCGCCTTCGGTGTGGTCTTTTGGGAGGTCGAATTGATCCATGCCCACAACGATGCCGGGAACGGGATTGGGAGGGACTTTGTCGAGGGGCTGGGTGACGTCGCCGCGATCGAGAATGTGAATATCACGTGGTTGGCCGTTGAGATGGCCGCGTCCGATGAAGTTACCTTTTCCAGTGTGTACGGCACCGACGTAAGCGAGGCGGGGTTTGGGAAGGGCGGAAAGTTCTTTGGTCAGGGCTTCGACTTTTTGGCGGCCGGTTTTGATCTTCGCAAGCTCCTTGGCGGCGACATTTTTGAGGAATTCGTCGCGCTTGGCGACAAGCCATGCGAGATCGGTGTTGGGGTCGGCGGGAGGTCCGTCGATGAGATTGGTGCGGCCCCAGCGCGGGAGGGCTTCGATGGAATCGAGCGCGGTGACTTTCTTGACCGGGACTTGTTTTCCATCGCTGGTGACGGTCATTTCATCGAGAGCGAAAATCCAATTGTTAGTGAGAGGTTTGCCTTTGTGTCGACGGCTCCAGAGTTTGGTGGCGGTAAAGCGGATATATCGGCTGACGCTGCTTTTTCCTTCGAATATAACAGGCTGACTGCCGGGACGGGGATGATCATTTTCCTGGAAGTCGGCGAGAATGGCAGATCTGGAAAAGTCAGCTTTGTTGGAGGCTTCGACCTTAAAGCGATGAGGAAAGCCAAAGTCATCAAAGCCGTATTCGCGAGCACCGAGAATTTCAATGCGGGCGATGGGCATGGATTTCCCGAGGTCGAGTTGAACCCATTTGACCGTGTCTTGTTTGTTGGAGACCTGACTGTGATAGCCGAGGTGATCTTTTCCGGATGACTTACGGAGCTTGGTAATTTTAGCGTCGAGCTTTTTTATCTCGGGAGTCTTGATTTTCTCGAGTGCTTTTTCGGCGTTCGCGAGACTGATTTTTCGGGTTCTTTGGTCCTTTTGGAGAGCGGCTCGTTTATCGGCGACGGCTGGATCGAGGTCGTATTCGCGATTGGTGCGGTCAAGAGCAGCGAAGACGGCTTGCAGGGAATAGTAATCCCTCATGCTCACTGGGTCGGCCTTATGATCGTGGCATTGGGCGCACTGCGCGGTGAGTGAACAAAAGGTGGTTATGGTGGCTGTGACCATGTCGTCGCGGTCGAGATGGCGGGCCACCTTGCCGTCGATTTTGCTTTCGGGAACTTCCTCGTGCCCGATGAGATCCCAGGGGCCGGTTGAGAGGAATCCCGTCGCGACAATACCATCTTCAGAATGCGGCCAGAGGATGTCTCCGGCGATCTGTTCACGCACGAAGCGAGAGTATGGTTTATCCTCGTTGAAGGAGCGTATGACGTAGTCGCGGTATGGCCAGGCATGGGGGCGGGGTTGGTCTTTATCGTATCCGTGGCTCTCGCCGTAGTGCACGACATCGAGCCAATGCCGGGCCCATCGTTCGCCATAGCGAGGCGAGGCGAGGAGTTCGTCGACGAGATCGGAGTAGGCCTCGGGGCGCGTGTCTTTTAGGAAAGCCTCGAGTCGTTTGGGCGAAAGAGGAATTCCCCAAAGATCGTAGGCGAGGCGACGGGCGAGAGTGCGTTTGTCGGCGGTCTTCGCCGGAGTGAGATTGAGGGTGATCTGCTTCTCCCGAATGAAGCGGTCGATGGAATTCGCTTCGGATCTCTCAGGGAGTTCAGGTCGGGAGAGTTTTTTCAGTGACCACCAAGTCGGCTCTGCGGCATTGGTCAGGGCAGAGCAAATGAAGAGGAGAAAGACGAATCGCACCGAAAATATTACGCAAATTTTAGCTAGTTTGTATCACCTTGCCCATCATTTCGTGGGGGAGTTCGTCTGGGCTTTGATTGGTGATCTCAACGGTCGAGGTCGGTTTGGAATGGTCGGCCCTTCCCCAGGCTTCAAGCTGCTTTCTATTCCGGATGCTCCTTCAGTAAATCTGCCACCAAATAAAAGCCGGGGTAGCTTTTTTCTTCGCGGACTTTTTTGACGCTTGTTGGAGTGATGACGGAGGCTTTGTTACCGAAGGTGTTTCTGACGAAGGTGAGGACGGCGGAGATTTCTTCGTCGGAGAGCATTTTGAGGGACGATCAGGATTTTCATGGAGAGGAGCAAGGAGAACCTTTTGGTAGGGAACGGATCACACTCGATTCATCTTCAGAGATCAAGATGGATCCACTTCCTCTTTTGGAACAGCGCGCTGTTCGCTCATCCAGGTGAAGATGATGACCCAGAGCGCGAGGGCGAGGGCGAAGAGGGGAATTTGCAAGAGAGGAGGAAGGCAGTAGAGGATGGTGACTACGGGGATCCAGACTCCCCAGGTGGCGACGAGGGTTGGAATGACGGTTTGGCGGTAGTAGCGGGCGGTGAAGAAAAGGTGGATTCCACGAAGCGGGAAGCCGGCATTTTTCCAGTCGTAGGCCCACGAGTTGACCGGGGCGGCGAAGCAGGGGTTGAAGACGAATTGGTCGATGAGGACTTTGATGGCAACTACCTCGAAGGTGATCTCGGAGCCGAACCATTCTGCTTGTTGACGATAGAGGAAGTCGACGAGAGCACCGGACCAGGACCAGTGGAAGGCGGCGAAAAGAAAGTTGCCGAGGTTGGCACGCGTGACTTTTCTTTTCTGGAAAATGATGATTCGCATGAGCTCGGGAATGACAGCTCCGGCGATGATGGACGCGACGATGGAGTAGCCATACCCCCAACGCGATTTGAGGTCGGCGAGTTGGTTGAGGAGCTCGGCGGTGGGCGGATAGAAGTAATATCCCAGCAGGAGCGAGAGCATGATGGCCTGCAGAATCAATCCGGGGATGAGATTAGCTCGGGCGGCACGGAGCCCGGCAGCCCAGGGAGCTTCCTTTCTCTCATGGATCACGAATTCCGACACGTTGGGAATCTGGGGGGAAGTGGTGACGCTGGCAATGCGATATCACCGGGGGTGCTTTCAGACTTCTAGCGAATAAGTTACTGGGTGATTCAAGTCGGTCGAGCGACAGGATGTCTCGGTTATTTCTCTCCAAGCATCGTGATCATCTCCCGGCCGAGGGCGTCGCCAATAAGGAAGTAGCTTTCGGCATTGCCGAACCAATGGTGACCGTGGCCGGGGTTGGGAGACAGTTCCTTGGGGCGGGCAAATTGCGTGGTCGCTACAAAGCGGGCGTTGGGAATTTTGGAGGTTCCGGAGCGTTGGATCTGACGGAAGGTTTGCATGCCGGTGCCTTCTTTTGAGGGGCCGCCGTTTCCTAATTCGCCGACGATGAAGGGAAGAGTGGGAGCTTTGAATTCGGCGCGGAGGTCCTGGGCGAAGAGGACAAGGTTGTCGGCATATTCCGCGGTGGCCTCTTTGGAAACCATGTCGTTCCAACCCTGCATCCAGATGAGGCCTTTGAGCTGATGGGGGCGATTGCCGAGTATGTTGAGGGCGTCGCGAATTTCTGCGATCATTTTGGTGTAATACTCTCCGGTGTCGCCGGAGGCGCTGGGTGGGCGGAAGTCTTTGTGGAGGCTCTTGCCACCCCAGGCGGTTTTGATGAGAAGGACGGGAGCGGTGAAGTGGTCTCCAAGAACGTGGCCGATCTGAAGTTCGGGTCCGATGTGGGAGTGATTGCCATAGCCGGTGTAGCCGACGGTGAGTTGGCCTTTGCGGACTTTGTCGCGGGCTTTGAAGGAGATCTCGACGTCGTCGCGCTCGACCCAATTGCCGTCGTTGTCGCGGAGGTGTTCCATTTTTTCTTTGCTGGCGGAATTCTGCATCGACCAAACGAGGTTACCTTTTCCGCCGTTGTAATACTTCGCGTGATTCATGGAGACGACGCCCTGGCCTTCCATATTGGATTGTCCGGCGAGGATGAAGACCTCGATTGAGGCCAATTGTTGTTCCAGCCACGGGGCGACTTTTTGAGCCCAGGCCTGACCGTGGTTTTTTTGTCCGAGAGCGCTGAAGTGCACGCCTTTTCCGTCCTTATCCCTATTGGCTCCGGTGAGGGCATCAGTGTCAGGCCCTTCGAGGGCGGTGCCGGAAGTCCAGAGTGCTTTTTGTCCTGCCCGGAGATCGGGCGAGCCGGGGTCGTCGGGCGTGTGGTAGCTTACCTGGGCAACGAACCAGGGTGCCTTCCATTTGGCGACGCGGTGGGACTCTTGAATGAGTTGGGTGAGGTATTTTTGGTAAAGAGCGCCGGGGAGGGTGCGGGTGGAATCGCGTTGATTGGCGTCAGATTCACCCTGATGCCATAAGATGGCCCGGAAGCCATTGGGGCCGAGGATGCGGAGTCGGTTGGCGAGTTTATCGAAGAGGAGACCGTTGCTTTCCCATTCGCCGTTTTCGAGTTGCGTGACTTTGTTGAGAACCGTTGGAGGATTGGGGAAGCGGGAGCCTTTGGGGAGCCACTCGCGGACACTGGTGCCTCCGGAGCCGGTGGAAACGATGCCGATGGGCAAGTCGAAGCGCTTGGCCATGGCATCGCTAAAAGGAGGGATAAAGCTGCCGCCTCTTCCGCTGGCACCACCCTGGGGATCGTTGGCGATTTGCCATTTTGCGCCGTCGAAGGAAGTGACCATGCCCGACTGCACGTTGAGTTTTTTTGCACCGTGATTGGCGGAGTTTGACTGACCGGCGATTAGGAAGACCTCGCCGATTCCTAGTCTGGCGACCGAGCCGGTGTAGAGAATGTCATTGTTGGACTTGGCGCGAATTTCGAGGCGATGCCATCCTGTTTGGGTGGAGTTGAGTTGGGCTGTGAAGTTGGTTTTTCCGGCGTTAAGAGAGCCGATCTTAGTCCAGAGGTTTTCGCTGAGGCGAGCTTCGAGGGTGAGGTTTTTTTTGGCGGCTTGGGGAAGGCTACCGGAAATCTTGAGCGGAGTGTTTCGCTGGCAGACTTGATGGTTGAGCGGGGAGCTCAGGGTGAGTTCTGCGGCGAAGGCAATGGGGAGGAAGAGGGTGGCGAGGAAAAGCGTTTTCATGCAGGAGGTGCTTTTATCTACAGATTTCGCAGATTGACACCGATTATTTTTCCTCTGTCGGTCTTTTGGTGGCGACGCCATTTTCCGGGAGTTATGCCCTCGGTGGCGCGGAAGTGGAGGCGGAGGCTTTTGACATCGGCAAAGCCGAGGTGTTGGGAGATGGCGGTGACGGATAGGGGGGTGGAGCTGAGCATGACCTTGGCGCAGCGGATCTTGAGGTCGAGGATTTCTTCGAGGGGGGATCTTTTGAGAATTTCGCGGAAGCGTCTTTCGAGGACCCGGCGGGAAACGCCGCAGTAGTCTGCGATGTCGTCGACCCGGAGGCCGGGACGGCTGAGATTGGCGCGGATGAATTGGCGGGCATGGTCAATGATGAGTGCTGCTTTTTCTGAGTTCATGAGAAAGGTAAGGGGCGCTTTGTCGATTACGAAAAATATGTCAGACAGCTTTCCTAAATCGCCCTGAAAAACGAAAATTTCGTTCTGTGGCCATAATTCTTATTACAAGCTTAAAGTGAGTGTATTAGGGAGGTGGATAGTCCCGATTTCTCGGGAAAAAGCCTTTATCGATTTCGGCATGAGTGCTTGTTGTGATCCGATTTGTAATTTTGTTAGACCGGTTGATTAGGAGAAGGGGCATTTCTTGCGTTTTATTTGAGGCTGGTCTAACCCGTGTGCATGCGGTTGCGGGAGCGGAAGAGGGCTTTTTTTGAGCAGGAGGGATATTTGGTGGTGCGGGGTTTTTTTGAGGCGGGGGAGATTTCGCGGGTGAGGGAGGCGCAGGATTCTTTCTATCGGGGAGAAATTAATGAGATCCCGGAATTTTCGTGGCCCAAACCGAGGAAGACCGAAGCGAAGTCGCGCAAGCATCCCTATGCCTCGTTTTTTCGCCGGGAGATTGGGGAGCTGATTCGGGACGGGCGTTTGGGGGTGCTGATTCGAGAAGTGGCGAATTTGGAATCGGTGCGCTATTGGCATGATCAGCTTCTTTTTGAAGAAGAGA
>MDTC01037379.1_pt1 | contig 16894 bp, 13 predicted proteins | sample 811181 | NCBI WGS metagenome assembly MDTC01 (sample SAMN05326644, study PRJNA326480) | marine metagenome | isolation source: seawater | place: Pacific Ocean: North | collected 2011 | reverse complement strand
TAATCCCTCAATATGCAAATCATATTTAATTTTTTTTTCTAATGCAATTATTTTTAAACTATTTCCTTTGTGAATTAGTTCCTTTTCTAATAGAAGAAATTCTTTACATTGCTTCTTAATTTCTTCATAAATTAAATAATTGTATCCTGTTCTTTCGGGATTTCCACCATAGCATTCAATAAACTCTTCATTTAATACAATAGGTAGCCTGTATAGAATTTCGTTATAATCATTTTTATTGATATATCTTGATACATATGGATCATATAATTTTTTTAATGTTTCGTGGGCTATAATTCCCTTATCTGTTGCCTCAACAATATTTGAATATTCTTTCTCGTTTTCTATTCCCAATACGTAATCAAAATAAAAATTCATTGGATCTGTCAAAAACTTTGATAATGTTGAGGGAGAAATGCCCTCTTTTACCTTGGCTCTTATTAAATCGACCATTTTAGTGGTTTTTTTAATCTCAAGCTTCGCTTCATCTCCAAAAAGATTACTTGTCTTTATAAAATTTATTTTATGATTCGCTTTATTAAAATTTATAAGTTGTTGTATAAATCTACTTTTTTCTAAACCCCCTAATCCTTTTTCACTATTACTATGTAGTAAGTATATTTCCTCTGCATTTTGAATGAGTTGGTAAAACTGATATGTTTCTCTTGCATCGTAATCAAAAAAAGTTGGAAGGCCATAATATTTTCTTATATCAAAGGGTAAAAAACTTTCACCAGACCTTCCTGAAGGTAAAATCCCCTCGTTAACATTTGTTAATAATACAGTGTCAAAGTCAATTAATTTTGTTTCTGAAAGAGTTGTAATCTGAATTTTAGAATCATAATCACCAGAAAAATTTAATTTTTCTTCTTCAAGACTTTTCTTGTAGATATGAAAAAGGACGTCAAGAGAAAAATCTGGAATTCTTTCTGAATAGGATAATAATTTAGAGAAAATATCTTTTATTTTATTCAAATCATTATTCATAACTAAATCATTTTTAATTTTATAATTATTTGTCTCAAAATATTTAATTACTTTATTTAATTTTAATATAAACCCTGACGCAGAATCTATAGATTTAAATAAAACATACTCAAAAGATTTTTTTTGGGTATAAAGTTTATTTGATTTAAACAAAGTATGATTTGATTTTTTTAATTCTTTTATTTTATCTCTTAAATTAATTTTTTCATTCTCAAATTGTTTTTTTATCAGGGTATTAGTTAGAACTGATAAGATGTCCTCATAAAAAAACTTTTTATTCGATGTATTTATATGCATTTCAAAAATTGAGTTGATTACACCCTGAAATTTAGAATTTTTTATGGGTATGCCCATTGTTACATTCCAATGCTTAGTGTCTATATCAATTCCCGACAAAAGAGCGGGAAGTGTTTCCTCATCACCAACGATTACTCCCTTTTTGGTGTCTTGACCTTCTATTTTCCAACCATTGATTATTTGCCCAGCATATTTTACTTGACTAATCTTATTAGATGTTTCAATTATGTGAAAGTTTTTTTCTTTTTCATAATATTTTGATAGCCCTTCTGGTTTTTTATCTCTCAAACAACTCCATTCCTTGTGATAAGATCTAATATGTTTTCCTGCCGTATTTTTATCATCATAATAAAATTCATGGTCTAAATCCCAAAAAACTTTCCCTTTATTTTGGGATATAAATTCTTGAATTATTGTGCTTTCTGCTTTGTTTAACATATTAAATCCAATAAAATAATGAGGTTTAAAATTCTCAGACATGTATAATTCTAAATTTTTTATCGCCTCTCTTGATTGAATACCAGAAGTTCCAAAACCTTTTTTGATTAGAGATTTAGAAAAAGATGAATATATTTTAGGTATTTTTTTCCAAAACTTAATATTTTTATTTGATCCCTTAATATCATTCAATGCTCCCCAATCCTCAATTTCTTTGGTAGAAAGCATATTTGAAAAAATTGCGTTTGGGTCAACTAAATAATTATCAATTAGATTAAAATCATTTATTAAAATATTAGCCCATCCCATAAAATCGTCAAAATTTTCCTGTTCTTTTTTTGAAATATTTTCACAATATGTAAAATACATTTCAAAAATTGCTGATGTTGTACTAACTCTTTTTATTTCAGATAATTCCTCAATAAAATCTGAAATGCTAATTATTGATGGAGAAAATATTGGTTTTTTTATTTTTCGTATGAGTATATTTCTTAAAAATAATGAAGCCCTATTACTGGGTAGAATCAGCTTTAAATTTGAAAGATCCTCTATACTATCAATTACTTTATCAGCAACATAATTCAAAAATTTATTCATATTTGGGAATATTTTTTACTATTACTGTTTCATTTATGTATACTAAATATGAAATAATTGGAGATAAAGTAATTGATTCTAAATAATTTGAATATTTTTTGATTTGTGTATTATCATCCGGTTTTGGTTTTCCAGTTTTATAATCTATAACATAACATGCGGTTTCCGTAAAAACTACTTTATCTGGTCGAATAAGGCCTTTCTTGGGAATCAAAATATCTTTTTCATTATAAATTTTATTTCCTATTTCAAAAACCTTCTTTAATTTATGATGAGATATAACCTGATTAACTAAATTTTTTAATTCAAATTTATTTTCAATTTTAAAAAAACCCTGCTCAATACAAAAATTAATGGCTGAATCTACATCTGAAAAATTTTCAATTTTTGAAAATAAAATATGCACTTTTACTCCTCTTTCTTTCATAGAATTAGTTGAATCGTAATTTATCAAACCATTTTTCCATTGAAAGTTAAATGTTGGTTTTATAGAATCCTTATTTAATTTTTTATCTCGGTTAGTATTATAAAAACAGTCTTTAGACCCATAAAAATAGGGTCGATTTAGATCCGGAGCTGTTTCATTTTTTTTCAAAAACCCATGGAATAATTGACTATAGTTTTTATTGACTTTTAGCTCTTCAAGAAAAGATGTTATTATTACCATTTTAGCTTCTGCTCTAGTCATCGCTACATATAAATTGTTTAATGCGTCTAACTCATTTTCTTTCTTGTCATTATTAAAAATTTCTTTTGATTTTTCACTGTATATTTCTAATCTTGAAGAAAAATTAATTCTACCAAAATTCACAGATGTATTTTCAAACTCAAGTGGGTACCAAACTTTTCTTCTAATTCTAGAGCTTGGTTGATAATCAGAATTTAAAAATGGTAAAACTACAAAAGGAAATTGTAGCCCTTTTGCTTTATGTATGGTCATTATTCTTACTGCCTGAGGATCATCAGGTAGTGGAATAGTTAATTTTTCTGAATCACTTTCCCATTTTTTTAAAAACTTGAATACATTATTAGATTTGATTGAAAAATCATAACAATATTCCAAAAAGAATTCAATATGAGAATCAAAATTTTTATTGATTCCTAAATCATTAATATAACTTTCAATCAATTCATAAAAACTTAAATAATCACTTTGAATAGGGTTGAATGAAAGAGTAAATTTTTTAACTAAAAAATCAGTAAAATCCTTAATTGAGCCCTTTAACGAGTTGACAAAAATTTCATGTGCATAGTCACCTAAATCATTTTTTTTAATAAAATATTTGCAAATATTAATTCTTTCAATTGATTTTTCAGGAAAAATATTAAGCTTTAGAACTGAAATAATTAGTTTAATTGACGAGGATTTTTTAACTAGAAGTGATTCAGTAGAAACAATTGGAATATTTGTTTCTGAGAGAGCTTCAAAAATTGAAATTGCCTGATTTTTTTTTCTAACTAAAATTGCCATCGACCCCCAGTCAAAACCATCTTTTTTTGCTTCTAAAAGTGCTTCAGATGTCTTTTTTATATGAGTTATATCTTCCCTCTCCTTAACAAAATGTATTTCAACCTTTCCCCCTTTTGGCGATACTATATTTTGATAAAAAGACTCTTTATAAAAGGAGCGATATTTAGAATCAGATATTGATTGAAGTGCCATTTCAAAAAACTTATTGTTAAAATCAACTATTTCATATAGACTTCTTCGATTTTCTAATAGCTTACCAACACTAATTTCCGTATTATTAAAATTTCTATTTTTCAAAAATTTAAGAAACATGTTAATACTGCCTCCTCTCCACCTATATATAGCCTGTTTTGGATCACCAACCAAAAAAACAGAACCATATTTACCATTTGAATCTTCACTTTCTAGGGCGTTAACTAACAATGGTTTTAAATTTTTCCATTGAAGTTTCGAAGTATCTTGAAATTCATCAATAAAAAAATGCTTATACTTCTCTCCAATTTTCTCATAAATAAAGGGGGCTTGATATTCTTCAAGGACTTCAGAAATTTTCTCATTAAATTTTCCAATTAATATTTTTTTTTCTTCTTTCTCATAACTTCTCAAAGTATCAGCTATTATTGAAATAAATGAAATTGGAATCCATTGTTTATTTAATTCATCAATTAACATACATTTTAAAATACATTTCTTAGCATTTATAAAATATTTATAGATTTCTGGGATTAAGGTTTCAGCTAAATGAATTAGGTGATCTGGATTACTTGTTTTTTTTACAACTCTCTTCCCCTCAAGCAAATTCTTTTCAAGCTTATTTGAGTAAATTCCTTCAAATTGATTTTTAATTATTGATTTGAAATGTTTTATTACCATTCCGTTTGAAAAAATCGATTCATCAAGACCCTTTGATGATAATTTATTTATTGCTGACTTAGCAAATTCAATTGCTTTTTTTGATTCCTTTAATCTAATTTTATTTAACTCTATTCTAGTTTTCTGGAATTCTTCAGAACTACTAGATCTTATTTTTTTTAAAAAACTCCTGTCGTTCTCATTTAAAATAATTTTTGATGCCTCTAAAAAGATATCTTTTATTGACTGTTTATCATTATTATCAACTTTATAACGAGTATAATCAACAAGAGATTTAGTTATTTCTTTATCAATACCCACTTGATCAATCAAAATATCAATGACCTCACTCAAAATTTCAGCTTGCTCTATTACTACTTCAAATGATTTTGGAAGCTTAAGTTCCAGAGTAAAAGATCTTATTATTCTATGTGTAAACGAATCAAGCGTGAGAACATCAAATCCTGCATAATTAAATAAAATATTTTTTAATATCCTCTCTGATTTATTTCGAATTTCTTTTTGATCTAAATTAATTTCTTTTGAAATCTTATTTCTCATTTCATGATCTTCTTTTTTTACAAATTCTGAGAGAGTTTTAACTATTCTAGATTTCATTTCATTAACTGCCTTGTTAGTGAAAGTAAGGGCCAAAAGAGATCGAAAATGATCGTCATTCGAATTTAAAAGCAACTCTTTTATGTAATTAAATACCAAAGAATATGTTTTTCCAGATCCTGCAGAGGCATTTATTAATTTGAAAGAAGGTTTTATCATTATAATTAAATAACATATAAATTTAAGAGTTTCTTTACCTGAAAAAAATGTAAATAAGAAAAAGAAGTTATAAATTTGTATAAACAATAAAATTATTATCATGGCTTTTATACTTCCATCCTTACCTTATTCAAATGATGCTTTAGAACCTCACATTGATTCAAAAACAATGGAAATTCATCATGGAAAACATCATAATGGATACACATCAAAACTAAATGCTGCAACTACAGGAACAGAACTTGAAAATAAATCTATTGAGGATATTCTGAAAAATATGGATATGACTAATTCAGCTCTAAGAAATAATGGGGGTGGCTATTTTAATCATTGTCTCTTTTGGGAAAGCATGAGTCCAAATGGGGGCGGTTTACCTTCAGGTAAACTATTGGATGCTATAAATTCAGCTTTCGAATCATTTGAGTCATTTAAAAATGCTTTTTCAAATTCTGCAGCTACAAGATTTGGCTCAGGATGGGCATGGTTGTGTGTGCATCCGGGAGGTAAGGTTGAATTATGTTCATCTGCTAACCAGGATAATCCACTAATGCCAGGGATAGGTTGTGGAGGTTATCCCATTTTGGGTCTTGATGTTTGGGAACACGCATATTATTTAAATTATCAAAATAGAAGACCAGATTATATAGATGCTTTTTTTGAGTTAATCAATTGGTCAAATGTTAATAAATTATACGATTTAAATTCATAAACAATACTAATATGCCCTTAAAGATTTTCCCTCATAAAAATTTATAAAAGCTTTATTAACTACCCTGTTTCCACCAGGAGTTGGGTAGTTTCCAGAAAAATACCAATCCCCAAGATGAGAAGGACAAGATTTGTGTAGGTTTTCAATTGATTGATAAATTATTTTTAAATCTGATTTTAAACCATTTCTTGAGAGTAAATCTGCAATTTTATCAGATATTTGGTTTGGAGTAAATGGTTTATATAATTCTTTAACAAAATTTTCTGTTTCTTGAATATCATTAACTACAGCATTTTTACATTTATTGTAAATGGAATCCAAAATTATTTTTTTATTACCCCCATCCTCATGAAGTGAGATTGCAGCTTTAAAAGCTATGAAATCCTCTAGTTTGGCCATATCAATTCCATAACAATCAGGATATCTTATCTGAGGAGCACTTGAGACTATTATAATTTTCTTTGGATTCAATCTATCTAACATTCTTAATATGCTTTTCTCTAAAGTAGTTCCCCTTACGATGCTATCATCAATTATGACTAGGTTATCAGTTTTTTTTATTACACCATAGGTTACATCATAAACATGAGCAACAAGATCATCTCTACTTGAATCTTCTGTAATAAAAGTTCTCAATTTAGCATCTTTAATTGCAATTTTTTCAATTCTAGGCTTTAAAGAAATTAATTCCTCGAGAGATTTATTTTTATAATCGGGTTTCTTTGCAATTAAATCTAAAAGCATTTTTTTTATATGTTCTTGTGCAGCGTCAATCATTCCATAAAATGACGTTTCAGCTGTGTTTGGTATAAAAGAAAAAACTGTATTTTTCATATCAAAATCTATTGATTTTAAGACTTCAGGAAAGATCTTTTTTCCGAGCAGTTTTCTCTCGCGATATATCTCTACATCACTTCCTCTTGAGAAATAAATTCTTTCAAAAGAACATGATTTTTTTGGAAGCTCATCTAAAACTTTTATAATTTTAGCATCATCACCTTTTTTTGTTATTAATGCTTTACCGGGCTGAAGTTCTTTAATTTTTGAAAAAGAAATATCAAAAACAGTTTGAATAACTGGCCTCTCTGAGGCAATAGTAACTAATTCTTCATCCTCATAATAATATACTGGTCTTATCCCTGAAGGGTCTCTTAAAACAAAAGATTCTCCGTGACCAAGCATACCGGCTATTGCATAGCCTCCATCCCAGTTTTTTGATGCTTTGGATAAAACCTTTGACATATCTAGCCTAGAAGCTATTTGTGGAGATGATTCAGCTTTATTGTATCCTTCTTTTTTTAATTTTTTATAAATTTTTGCTACTGCATCATCTAAAAAATGTCCAATTTTTTCCATCACAGTTATTGTATCTGCTCTTTCCTTCGGGTGTTGCCCAAGCTCAACAAGATTTTCGAATAACTCAGAAACATTTGTCATGTTGAAATTTCCAGCAATTATTAAATTTCTGTGCTTCCAATTATTTTGGCGTAAAAAAGGATGAACACTCTCTATAGTGTTTTTTCCAAAAGTTCCATATCTAACATGTCCTAGCATAATTTCACCAATATATGGAACACTTAATTTTAATTCCTGAGGGTTCGCTAATAAATTTGGAGAGGTTTTTAATTCATAGGCGACCCTGTCATTTATTTTTTTGAATATTTCCTGGATTGGTTCGTTATTATTTGATCTTACTCTGCTAATATACCTTTGTCCAGGGGGGAGATCTAGCTTAATACTCGCAAAACCAGCGCCATCTTGCCCTCTATTGTGCTGTTTCTCCATCATTAAATACATCTTATTTATACCATATAGCGAGGTCCCGTATTTTTTTTTAAAATGACTTAAAGGTTTTTTTAAGTGAAGTAAAGCAATTCCGCACTCGTGTTTAATAGCATCACTCATAATGTATCGAAATTAATTAATTTTGAATCAAAACTTGTTAAATCCTTGATATACTTAATACGATTATAAATTTTATTTTTACTCAAGGATTGAAGCGCTTGAGTTCCGAATTCCTCCACAGAAAATGAAGCTAATGCTGAAGCATAAATCAATCCAATTTTCATTTCTTCAAATGAAAACTTATTTATCTTCGTTAAATATCCTGCAAAACTCCCAACAAAACAATCTCCTGCTCCAGTAGGATCTTTAATACTTTTCACAGGAAATGCTGGAGTTAAAAAGGTATTTTCTTTGTTAAACAAGATTGCTCCGTGTTCTCCCTTTTTAATAATTACATATTTTGGGCCATATTTTTGAATTTCATTTGCAGCACTGATTAATGTTTTTTGTTTTGTTAGTTCAAGTGCCTCTTCATCATTGATACACAAAATATCTACCTTACTTATTACTTGATCTAGTGCTCCTCTAAAGTTGTCTATCCAAAAATTCATAGAATCAAGAATGATTAATTCTGGTCTCTTGTTCATTTGATTTAGTGCTAATAATTGGACCTCTGGATTCAGGTTTCCTAAAAGAAGTATTTTGGGAGTTTTCCAATTTAAGGGAACTTTAGGAACAAAATTTTCCAGAACATTTAATTTTGTTTCTAGAGTATCTCTAAAGTTAAGATTCTCGTGATACCTCCCTTTCCAAAAAAAAGTTTTCTCACCTTTAATTTCTTCAACACCTGTTAAATCAATTTTTCTTTTAATAAGTAACTCAATATGGTCTGGATTAAAGTCTTCTCCAATAACAGAAACAATTGCAATTTTAATACCAAAATTAGATGCTGCTAGTCCGATATATGTTGCTGCTCCACCAAGAATATTTTCAGCTTTACCATAGGGAGTTTCAATACTATCATAGGCCATTGTTCCTACAACTAACAATTTGTTACTCATGTTGCAAAATTAAAAAACTTAGTCGGCTTCGTATTGTAATTTGTAAATCATTTTGTGATTTTTTCATAAAATTCATCTATGTTTAAAAAACTTGCTTTCGCAGATTCTAATGCTAAAAAATCACACCTTTCATTTTGCGGATGATTATTATGGCCTTTAATCCATTCCAGCCTTACTTCGTGTTGTCTATATACTTTGAGAAGTCTTTTCCATAAATCTTGATTTTTTTTTCCTTTAAAACTTTTTTTTTCCCAATTAAAAACCCAATTTTTCTCAATCGAATCAATTACATATTTTGAATCAGAAAAAATTGTAACAAATGAGGGTTTATTTATTAATGACTCTAATCCAATAATTACAGCCAAAAGTTCCATCCTATTATTAGTTGTTTTTCTATATCCACCGCTAAGTTCTTTGACATGTCCCTCCCAGTCTAAAATAATTCCGTAGCCTCCAGGACCAGGGTTACCAATTGCAGATCCGTCAGTATATATTTTTATTTTTTTCATTTTTCATTAAAAAGATATTCTTCAATAACCATAGGAAAATATTTTTTTTCTAATTCTTGTACTTTAATTGCTATGTCCTCTACTTTAAAATTTGTTGGGATTTTAGTTTTTTTTTGAAAAATAATTTTTCCTTTGTCGTAATCTTCATTCACTAAATGAATAGTAATTCCAGTTTCCTTTTCCTGATTTGTTTTAACAGCTTTGTGAATATTTATTCCAAACATACCTTTTCCTCCATATTTAGGAAGTAAAGATGGGTGAATATTCAATATTTGATTTGAAAAATTACTAATCCATGATTGAGGAATTTTCCACAAAAAGCCAGCTAGCACTATAAGATCTGGTTCATATTCTTTTATAGTTTTAAAAAGTCTACTGTTAAAAAAAATTCGATCAAAAATTAAGGTTTTTATTCCATGAAACTTGGCTCTTTTAAAAACTTGTGCATTTTTATTATTCCCAGCAACCAATATCACTTTTACTTCTAAACTATTTTGAAAATATTTTATTATGTTTTCAACATTTGAACCATTTCCAGAAGCAAACAATATAATTTTTTTTACATTATTTTTCATGAATCCATGTTAAGATTATATATAGCATTCGAAAACAAAATTTTAATTAATATAGTTTTAAAAAATTTAATCCATAATTTATCAAAACGAAAACCCAGTATTCGTTTAAAATTTTTATTTTTGTTCCAACAAATTTAAAACAATAAATTATGTCTGACATTTCTTCAAGAGTTAAAGCAATAATAGTTGACAAATTAGGCGTTGACGAGAATGAAGTTGTTACAGAAGCTAACTTCACAAATGACTTGGGGGCTGACTCCCTTGACACTGTCGAATTAATAATGGAGTTTGAAAAAGAATTTGATATTCAAATACCCGATGATCAAGCCGAAAATATTTCAACAGTGGGCCAAGCAATTAAATTTATTGAACAAGCACAATAATTAAAGTGGCAATTATGCCAAGACGAGTAGTAATTACTGGTATGGGTGCACTTACTCCGATAGGAAATAACTTATCAGAGTTCTGGCAGGGCCTTAAACAAGGCAAAAGCGGTGCTGCTCCAATAACATATTTTGATTGTTCTGAATTTAAAACAAAATTTGCTTGTGAACTTAAAAATTTTAACCCACTAGATTTTTTTGACAGAAAAGAAATTAAAAAACTTGATAGATTTACACAGTATGCCCTAGTCTCTACGGATGAGGCTATAAATGATTCAGGTTTAAATATTGAAAAAGAAAACAAGGATAGAATAGGTGTTATTTGGGGTTCGGGAATTGGTGGTTTAGAAACATTTCAAAATGAAGTTATCGAATTTCAAAAGGGTGACGGTTCTCCTAGGTTTAATCCATTTTTTATTCCAAAATTTATCCCTGATATAGCCCCGGGAATGATTTCTATAAAATATGGCTTTGCAGGACCTAACTTTGCAACTGTATCGGCTTGTGCCTCATCATCAAATGCAATTATAGATGCTTTGAATTATATTCGACTAGGATATGCTGATGTAATGGTTGCTGGTGGCTCCGAGGCAGGTGTAACTATTGCAGGGATTGGAGGTTTTAATTCTTTACAGGCTCTTTCCAAGAGAAATGAAAATCCTACTGGGGCTTCTAGACCATTTGACAGGGATCGAGATGGATTTGTACTTGGTGAAGGATCTGGAACTTTAATTTTAGAAGACTATGATCATGCAAAAGCTAGAGGGGCAAAAATGTATGCTGAATTATCAGGTTTTGGTTTATCAGCTGACGCTCATCATATCACAGCTCCTCATCCCGACGGTGAAGGGGCAATTAAAGTCATGAAAAATTGTTTAGAGGACTCCAATGTAAAAATTGATGGTGTTGATACCATAAATATGCACGGAACATCCACTTCTCTGGGAGATTTAGCTGAAAGTAAAGCAGTTCTTGAAGTTTTTGGTGAAAATGCATACAACATTAATATAAATTCTACAAAGTCTATGACTGGGCATCTTCTAGGGGCAGCTGGATCAATAGAGGCTATTTCTTGTATCATGTCAATTAAAAAAGGTATAATTCCTCCTACAATCAATCATGAAAATTTTGATGAAAACATTGATTCAAATTTAAATTTCACTTTTGGAAAAGCTGTACAAAGAAATGTAAATACTGCAATGTCTAATACATTTGGATTTGGGGGTCACAATGCTTGTGTTTTATTTAAAAAAATTTAAATATTAGAATGTGTTATTTGGGTTAGGTAAATTTTTCAATTCAAATAAAAATGCTGATAAAAAATTTATATCCAATTTAAATAGCTTATTAGGTTTCAAAATAAAAGATACTTTATTGTTTAAAAAGGCTTTTACTCACAGTTCAACAAATCTTAAGGATAAACATGGAAGTGTTTATAATTATGAAAGACTTGAGTTCCTTGGAGATTCAATCCTTGGGACAATAATATCGGATCATATTTATTCTAATTATTCTAATTATGATGAAGGTGAACTAACTAAGCTTCGTTCAAAAATAATAAATAGAGAAAGCTTGAATAAAATCGGTTTTTCTTTAAAACTCAATGAACTAGTTAATTCATCAATTAAGGTAGATAGATCATCGGATGATATTAACGGAAACCTTTTGGAGGCACTAATTGGAGCAATTTATGTTGAGAAGGGATTTAAAATCTGTCAAAATTTTGTGATGAAGAAAATCATAAATAATATTAATTTAAATATCATAAATAAATCTATAATTAGTTTTAAGGGTAGTCTAATTGAATGGAGTCAAAAAAATAAGAAAAAAATTATATTTAAAACAAAAATAAATTCTAAATCAAACTCTAAAATTGGTTTTTCATCTACATTGTTTGTTGACAATAAAAAAATTGCATTTGCATTAGATGAGTCTAAAAAAAAAGCTGAAGAAAAAGTATCAAAAATTTCCTATAAAATATTAATTGATCTGAAAAGATGAGTAAAAAATATATTCTTAAAGATGAATTAGAATCTGACTTTGATCTCATAGCAATTCATTCATCAATTGAAGGTTTTTATCTAGCTTATCTCCTGAATAGAATTTTAGAAGGTAATTTTATAAGGGTTGCTAATGATGAAGTTTTAACTTCCTCAGATTTTGAATTTTTTAAATGGGAAATTAAAAAAAAAGGCATTCACTGCACTCTAATATCAAATGAAAAAACAATAAAATTAAAAAAATCTAACTCCTTATTATTTTTTTTCGAAGAAACAAAAAAAGTATCTTTGATTAATTCGTTAAAGAATGTAAATTATTTTATTAAAATCAACTCTGGGCTAGAGATAAGCGACGTGTTTGAAAAGATTAAAAGTTTACCTCAAATTGTTTTAACATATATAATCAATAACAAGAAAATAAAATCCAAACTTAATTTAATCCTAGATTAATGTTAAAAAGAAAAAAAACAAAAATAATCGCAACACTAGGTCCATCTACTGAAACCTCAAAAATTATAGAAGAAATGATTATAGAAGGTGTGGATGTTTTTAGAATAAATTTTTCTCATTCTAACTATTATGAAGCAGAAAAAAAAATTAGTTTAATTAGAAAACTTAGTCAAAAGCACAAAATTAATATTTCAATTCTAGCCGACCTTCAAGGACCCAAACTACGAGTTGGAAAAATTAAAGAAAATTCAAAGGTTACGAAAGATGATATAGTTACGTTTTCAAGTGAAAAGGCTTTTCTTGGTGACTCAAAAAAAGCTTACATAAACTATCAAAATTTTGCAAAAGATGTATCAGTTGGTGAAAAAGTTTTACTTGATGACGGAAAGTTAATTTTTGAAATTATTGAAACTGATAATAAATACAAAGTAAAAGCTAAAGCTATCCAAGGTGGAAGTTTAAGCTCCAACAAAGGAGTGAATCTTCCAAATACTAAAATTTCACTTCCAGCATTAACAAAAAAAGATAAAGAAGATGCAATATTTGCGATTGAAAAAAAGGTTGATTGGATTGCTCTTTCTTTTGTTAGAAATAAAGAAGATTTAGAAGAGTTAAGAGGTTTAATTGATAAATTTTCAAAACATAAAATCCCTATAATTTCCAAGATTGAAAAACCAGAAGCTATTAAAAATATTTCTAATATAATCTCCAATAGTGACGGACTAATGGTAGCTAGGGGAGATTTGGGGGTTGAAATCCCAGCTGCTGAGGTACCATTGGTTCAAAAGAAACTTGTGTTAGAAGCGAAAAAAGCTAGAATTCCAGTGATAATTGCTACACAAATGATGGAATCCATGATCGACAGCAGAACGGCTAGTAGAGCAGAGGTGAATGATGTTGCTAACTCAGTAATGGATGGTGCAGATGCAGTCATGCTATCTGGTGAAACATCAGTAGGTCAATTTCCAGTTGAAGTTGTTAAATCCATAAGCTCAATTTTATTAAAGGTTGAAGATTCTGAATTAATTAAAGTCCCCAAAAATCACCCATCAATTAAAAATAAGAGGTTTGTTACAAAATCTGTATGTTATTATGCTTCCTTAATGGCAGATGTGATCAAAGCAAAGGCAATATGTACGCTAACCAACAGCGGTTATACAGCATTTCAAATTTCCTCATGGAGACCTCAAGCAGATATTCTTGTTTACACATCCAATAAAAGAATTTTAAGTCAATTAAACTTACTCTGGGGTGTTAAAGCATTTTTTTATGATGCTAATGAGAGTACTGATAATACTATTTTACAAATAAATGATATTGCTAAGAAAAATAATTTCGTAATTCCTGGAGATTTTCTTATTAATCTAACTGCAATGCCTGTGAAAAAAAGAGGTATGGTTAATACATTAAGGGTTACGACAATTGAATAAAATAAAAATTTTATGGCGATTGAAATTGAGAGGAAATTTTTAGTCAAAAATCTTGATTTTATCAAGGAAAGTTTTGAAAAGAAAAATATAATCCAAGGTTATCTGTCAAAAGATCCATTAAGAATAGTTAGGGTAAGAATTGAGGATAATATGGCTTTTTTAACCATCAAGGGTAAAAGTTCAAAAGATGGGGTTAGTAGACTTGAAATTGAAAAACCAATTTCATTAAAAGAAGCAAAAATCCTTATTAATATATGCTTACCTGATTTGATAAAAAAAGTAAGATATGTTATAAAAAAAAATGATTCTATCTTTTGTGTAGATGTATTTAATGAAAAAAATAATGGACTTATTATTGCCGAAATAGAATTAGATTCAAAAGACTCTTACTATCCAGTACCTGAATGGCTTGGAGAAGAGGTAACAGGTCAAACAAGGTACTACAACTCTGAACTTTAAAAATTTTATTATTCTTTAAAGATCTTTATTATTTTATTCCCTTTTGAGTCAATATGAGCCCTGTACATCCCCTCTGTATTCATTTCCATAGCTACATTCCCATCTTTGTCAAGAGCTATAACCCCCCCATCTCCTCCTAACTTAGCAATCTTTTCATGAATAACAATTCTAGAGGCTTCCTGAACTGATAAGCCCTTATACTGCATAAGAGCTGAAATATCATACGCAGCAACCGAGCGAATAAAAAACTCACCCCAACCAGTTGCAGAAACTCCACAAGTTAAATTATTAGCATAAGTCCCAGATCCAATGATTGGAGCATCTCCAATTCGATTCCATCTCTTATTTGTCATTCCTCCAGTGGAAGTTCCAGCAGATATGTTACCGAATTTATCTAAAGCAACACATCCAACCGTTCCTATCTTTTGCTCAATGTTAATTGAGGAAGTCTCTTTTGACTTAGCACTCTTGAGTGAGTTTAATCTTCTTTCTGTTATAAAATAACTGTTTGGTTTTAAGTCTAACTTCTGACTTTTAGCAAATTTATCAGCTCCTCGCCCAGAAAGCATCACGTGTGGGGAACTATTCATAACTGATATTGCAGCTGAAATAGGATTTTTTATCAAAGAGGATCCTGAAATTGCACCTGCATCAAGAGTATTACCATCCATGAATGAGGCATCCAATTCCACATTTCCATCATGATTCAAAACGGCTCCCTTACCCGCATTAAAAAGTGAAGAGTTTTCCATAACAATTATTGATTTTTCAACAGCCTCTTGGCTTGAACCCCCTTTTTTTAAAATTTCATATCCAATGCTAACAGCTTCATCTAGTTTATTAATGTATTGTTTTTTAACTTCATCACTCATACTTGCTTTTGACATAGTTCCTGCTCCACCATGAATAACAATTGAAAAATTTAAATTATTTATTTTTTTAACAGAACTATTATTCGGCTTACATGAAATAAATAAAAGAGAAACAATTAATATTTTTTTTATCATAATTTTTGGTTATTTATTATTCAAACGTAATAAATATTCTATTAATAGATTTTTTTTTAAATAATACTAACTTTAAAATATTTTTAAAATCAATTTTTGATGAATAAAACAACTTTAAAAATGTTATCCTCTCTTGGGATTCATTATGATCAACTTGGCTGCAGTAGCGGAGATAAATGGTTAGGCTCAGGAAAAATCATAACTACTAATTCACCAGTTGATGGTAAATCTCTATTTAATGTCAATAGTGCTAGTTTAAAAGACTATGAGATAATAATTAATAGTGCCAAAATTGCATTTGAAACTTTCAAAATGATACCTGCTCCAAAACGTGGGGATTTAATAAGGCAGTTTGGAAATGAATTAAGAAATAAAAAAGAAAATTTAGCTGAATTAGTTTCTTATGAAATGGGAAAATCCTATCAGGAAGGCTTGGGTGAGGTTCAAGAAATGATCGATATTTCTGAGTTTGCTGTTGGTCTGTCAAGACAATTATATGGTTTAACAATGCATTCCGAAAGACCCTCACACAGAATGTATGAACAATATCATCCACTTGGCATAGTTGGTATTATTTCTGCTTTTAATTTCCCAGTTGCAGTATGGAGTTGGAATATAGCCATAGCACTAATTTGTGGTAATGTGTGTGTATGGAAACCAAGTGAAAAAACTCCTTTATGCAGTATTGCATGTCAAAAAATAATTGCTGATGTTTTAAAAAAAAATAAAGTGCCAGAAGGTGTTTCATGTTTAATTAATGGTGACTCTAATGTTGGTGAATGGATGTCAAATGACGTGAGAATACCACTTATTTCAGCAACAGGTTCAACACAAATGGGTAGAAAAGTTAGTCAATTAGTTGCTAAAAGATTAGGGAAAACCCTTTTAGAATTAGGAGGTAATAATGCTATTATTATAACCCCAAGTGCAGATATTAAAATGACATTAATTGCTGTTTTATTTGGTTCTGTTGGAACATGTGCCCAAAGATGTACTTCAACTCGTCGATTAATAATTCATGAAGATATCTACATAAAGTTAGTTAGCGCTTTGAAAAAAGCTTACCTCCAACTTAAAATCGGTGATCCATTAGATATGAAAAATCAT
>MDTC01211803.1_pt1 | contig 16896 bp, 11 predicted proteins | sample 811181 | NCBI WGS metagenome assembly MDTC01 (sample SAMN05326644, study PRJNA326480) | marine metagenome | isolation source: seawater | place: Pacific Ocean: North | collected 2011 | reverse complement strand
TGATTTTCCAAATTACACTTCTCCTTTTTGGAACATGAAACAAAGTGATGATGTAGAAGGCGAAGCAAAAAAAGTTGATGTTATTATTCATGGTATTGAAACAATTGGTTCTGCAGAGCGCTCATGCGATAAAGAGATGATGCGTAAGAGATTTAATGAAATTTCAGATGGAGAGTATGCTAAAACTTTATTTGCACAATTTACAAGGGAACGTGTCTTAAATGAAATGAATCAGTTCTTAAGTAAAGAATTCTTCCCACGTTTTGGTGGTGGTATTGGAATGACTCGTATGATTCGAGCAATGAAGCTTTCTAATCTTATTTAGAACTTTCCATTTTTTTCATTACATTAGATGCTTCTTTTGCCCATTTTTCCCCTTCTTTAGTTAATTTTTTAGGTTTAATAGGCATATCCATTTTATCCCTTATTTCCATTAATATTTTACCATGTTGGTTTTCACCTCCATCTTTGGTTACTCCCCAAAATTTATCTATTCGTGGACCAATGTGTAATAATTCTTTTGTTCCAGTTTCTTTTAGTTTCTTAAGATATTTTGGATTTGCTTTATAATATTCCTCAGTTATTTCTTTCATTAATTTTAGTTTTATTTTATCCCAATCTTCCCTGAATTGATATTTATTTTCTTTAAAAGATGCTTTTCCTCCTAATTTTTTTGCTTCATTCGCTTTTAAATCTTTATCACTTAATTTAGTTTTATAAGATTCTGATTGTGGATCTTCTGGGTCTATTTTTTGAGCATGAAATGCGTGTTCTACTGTTGGATATGAATATCTATCATACATAAATTCTTTCCCTTTATTAAAAGCAGAAAGCCATTTGTTCTCTTTTGAACGACTAAAATATTTAATAGGTTCCATATTTTCTTTAGCTTTTTCTTTTGATTCAGATTTATTTTCTACTTTATCAAATTTAGCATTAATTTTATTTACAATTTTAAGATAATCTCTCCAATTATCTGTTACTTTAATAGAAAGTGCTCCTTTAGAGGGCTCTTCAATAATTGGACCATGTTTTTCTTGTTCACTTTTTAACCATGGCTTTTTATTTTTTTTATTTGGTAAATATCTTAAAGATGAAAATAGAGTTGAACCCCATTTTGTTTTATAATCTCCTTTTATTTTTGAATATTCTTTTTTTTTCAAAATACCATTATTATTTTTAAAGTGATCAATAATTTTTTCTATTAATTTTTCTTCATCTTCTTCTTTTTCTTTATTTTTTTCTTTTTTTGTTTTTTCTTTCATTTTATCTTCCAATTCATCATTTGATACTTTTATTTCATATTTTTTAGTTGGAAGAATATATTTTAAAGGTGTATTTAAATATTCAATAGCAGGATAAATAATTTTATTATTTTCATGTATTATTTTCGCATATTCTTTTCTTAATTCAATTTTTCTTTCATCTGTTGTTGTTCTTTGTTTTAATTCATATAATATATCTTTTTTTCTTATTATACTATTTTTTTTTAGTTTATGAATTAATTGTATTTCTTCATTTCTTTTTGTAAGTTCATTTTCTTTTAAATATAAAGAATTTAAATTATCTAATTGTTCAGTTGCTTGTTTTATTTCTTGATCTTGTTTTTCTTTTAATTCTTTGATATCCATATTTTTTTCTAAATCTTTCAAATTATAAGAACTTAGTATATCTTCTTTATTATAATGAAATGAACCATGAATAATATTATTTAATCTTTCTTTTTCTTTATTATAATCTATATATTCTGGTAAAGTAATACTAAGTTGATCTCCACATTTACCATCAGTAGATCCACAACTATATATTAATTTATTATCTTTTTCAATAAATTTTTTATCGGTAGAACAATCATCACATTTTTGATATTTTTTCTTACCACTCATAAATAAAGATTTTTCTTTTAGATAAATATCTAAGTATTTGCTGTATTCTTTATCCATTATATTACTATTATTGATAAAAAAGTTATAATTAAATCTTATTTAAATCTTTACTAGCTGGCATTGTTTGATTTAATGCCGGTGGATTTAAAGCTGGTTGATTTAAAGCTGGTTGATTTAAAGCTGGTTGATTTAATTCTTCATCTAGATTTTCTGGTATATCAGGTTTATACATTTCATCTAAACTTTGATTTATATATTCACTCATAAATAAGATATTGGCATTATTTTCTTGTAATGTATTTATTTTATTTTTCATTCGGTAATATAAGAAATAAAGTCCAAATAATAAAATAATTATCATTAGAATGTTTACATATAATTTTGTGTGGTCTGTTTTAAAGATTTTTTTTTGAATATTTGATATTTGCTTTTTAGGGAATTCTATTAAATTATAATCAACTAATTTTGGCTTCTTACCTTGCATTAATGTATTTCAAATATTTTAAATTTGATAAACTAACAAATTAATAATAAATAAATAAAATGAGTCAAATTATTCAAGTTGAATCTGATATTTACAAACCTTTCTTTGATGAAAATACAGACCAATATATTGATAAATCACCCTATCAAAAATATGAAAGAAATTGTATTAGATATGAATGTAGATGTAAAGCAGGTGCTGTATTTGTTGGAAATGGAATGTTTAAACAACATATAAAATCTAAAACTCATAAAGATTTTATAAAAAATTACAGAAAATATTATAAAGAATTAGATGAAGCAAATGAAAATAATATTAAGCTAAAAACTGAAAATGAATTATTACAAAGGAAAAATAGAAAATTATCAAAACAAGTTGAAGATCTTCTAAAAATTATTCAAGAATTAAATGATGATGAACAATTTGATGATTGTTTAGATTCAATTAATTAATCTTTTATATAATTACCTTCTTGTATTAATAATAAATAATAACTTCCAATACCTACTAATGTTGTGGCAATCCAAAAAGGTAAAAGAGTTTGATCATCATTTAATCCTAATTCTTTAAAAGATCCATCTTCATTAAACATCATTGGGTGTTTAATATGATATAATCCATAGCAAACTAATAAATAAATTGCGATAGATTTCAATAAAACATTACTGACTTCTAACATTATTTAGTAGTATAGATTTATTTTCTCTTTTTTATACAAATTTAAATAAAAACCCAATCATTATCTTTTGTAATATTTTTGATTGGTTTATGATCATCTTCTAGAAGATCTTCTAATAACATAACACTAATATTATTATTTTCATAAATAAGTCCATAAATAGAATATGTATCTAAAAATTTAATAATCCCTCCATGTCTAACTCTTAAATATTTAGCGAAACAATTATCTTTTTTATTATTACTTATTTTATATATTTTAGTCCGATTATTTAATAAATAAATAAGATCATTTAATTGAGTTGGTTTGTTTTTCCCCCGTAAAATTTCAATTATTATTTTATGGGCGATTTCAATTCCTTTTTCTAAAGAAATATTCCATTTGATTTTATTATGTCCCATTTACTTTTTTTTAGATTTAAATTCTAAATTCTTTTTAAATTTTTTAGTATTTTAATTTATTTTATTTTTAATATTTGCTATACTATTGAAAATTCTTTAATGTCAAAAACATTAAAAAAGAAAAAATCTTTAAAAAAAGCTAGACTTCTTTCTAAAGATAAATATGAAGAATATATTGAAAAAAGACAAAAAAAACAAAAATTAACTAAAAAACAAAATCAACAACTAGATCATTCACTTTTTATAAACTATTGTAAATGTATTAAAAATATGAAAAAAACTAAAAAAGCTAAGAAAAATTTAGAATATCCTATTTGTATGGCATCTATTTATACTAATAGAGGATTTAAAGCTCCCAAAAATGTGAAAAAAAAATGTAAAGATTATAACTAACAACTATCACATAAATAAATATCTCTATTATCTTCATTTATTATTATTTCTTCAAATGTGAAATGTGTATGACAATGAAATTTACATTTTTCACATTCTTCAACTAATACTTGTAAATTATTTTCTTTTAATATTTCTAATAATGAATTATGGAATTCTTTTATAATTTGTTCCAAATTATCATATAATCTTATATCATATTCTTGAGTAAATCCCCAAAATAATTTTGATGAAGCTATAAATTTACGTTTATAAATACTCATATAAATAATATAACTCTTAATATATAAATGGAGAATTTAGAATTAAGATTCAAACAAACAGGTGGGGCTTATCAGGATATAGAAATAAATAAAAATAAACAAGATGGTGGTGGTAAAGAATTATCACCGAAATCTCAAAATTGGAAAAAACAATATTTACTTATGAAATTAGAACGGGATAATCTTCAAAATGAAAATAATAAATTAAAGAAAAAAATAAAAAAATTAGAAAAGAAATGATGATATTATTCAAGATCTGGTATCTTTTCAGGAGTTTTAACCTTTGTTTTTCTCCCTCTAATGAAAACCATATAATATATTAAAGCTAATAAAGCTAAACCACCCAATAAATAAAGTGAATTCCCAAAATCTGGAATATTAAGTAAAGGACTTGGTTCGCTTGGTGTGGCTGGATTATTTGGATTATTTGGATTATTTGGATCAGTTGGATTATTTGGATCACTTTGATCATAAAGTTGTTCTATCCTCTCTTGTGCCTCTTCTTGTGGATAAGGTTCATAAATACACTCCCCAACATAATCATCAGGATCACCGGGTTTACTTTTTCTATATCCTGGTTTATAAAAAGGTAATTGTCTTTTTTCTAAACACTTCGGAATCCAATCTTTATCTTCAATAACTCCTTGTTTACATTTTTTAGGTACACATCTTACTTTATATAAATATTCTTGTCTAAGATTATACCCTGAAGCAGCCCTTAGCATATCTTTTAGATTTGTATGATCCGAACCTTCTTGTGATTGACCCGTTGTCGTATTATCCGCAGCAACAATATCATCACCAAAACTTTTAATGCTTGGATTTTTCTCGAGCCACTTTTCATACTGAGCTTGCCATGGTAGTCTATCTTCGGGCCAATGTACTATATCAAATGATCTTAAATTATTTGCTATAGTTGTATCTTGTTGTCTATCAAATTCTATTTTTGGCTCCCAATCTACTGGACATTTTATATTAATATATTCATTATCATCAATTAAATTTTCTGGTTCAGGAATAACATCTTGTTCTGTTCCACTCCAATGATAAAAACGTAATCTATCTTTACTATCAGTCATCGAGTTACACTCTTTATTATCTGTATAATGGGTACATAATTTTTTATTATTCCATTGATCTTCTTGTGGAATAACTGTATATTTATTACCAAAGCATGGTTCTCCATCATTTGAAGGTGGTTCTGAATCATTTGTATACCAATCAAATCTTTTATCATAAAAATCAATAGTCTCAATATGTAATTGTGGATCAGGAAACACACATTTATTATAAGAAGTTGGAGTGAATGGATGGGAATAATTAAAATCACCAGATGTATCTGTCGGATCATTCATTATAGCTTCATAATTTGGATATTTTATGTTACTATATTCACTCGTTGAATTCCAACTCCCTTCACTAGCATTTGATCCAGACCCCCAAACATTTCTATAATCTTTGCTAGGTAATACATAATATGGATAACATTGATTATAAGTTTTTCTTCCCATATCATAATTTTCAGGTTCATAAAGGGAATCACTTAATACAATATCATCTATATTTTTATATTTGTCTTTATCTAACTTAAATCTTGAATTAAATTTATCATCTAATTTATTAATTGGATCAGCTTTAGCCCATTCACTACCAGACCAATTTGTTTCTCTACTAATAGCTTCTGCCATATTTTCTGTACCTAAACTCATTTTGTAGTCAATAAAATATGGATTATTACCACTTGCATCACAACCTATATAGGCTGTATTCATAGAATAAGGTATATTCTTACAACATATATCTGACAGATTATTTACTTTATCATCATTAATTTTTGATAATGGATTTGTTTTAGCATTACTCGCTGATCTATAAAATTTATTAGGTTTATTTTTAAATTTAGTAGTACTTGTGTCTTCATTATTATAAGATGGACAAAATTCATTATCATAAAAATATTGAATAAATCTACTTTTATCTTGTATTTTACATACACAATCATCAAAAGATAAAATATCCGAACAACTAGTATTATTACACATCATACTATCATATGAACTAAGAAAAGCATTTATATTATAATCATCTACATCTGTAAAATTGGCTTTTGCTGGTTCCCAACTATATCCATTACCAAGTTGATTACATGCTTTTTCATTATTATTATCAAAATCTATTTTTTTTGTTGAGTTATTTTTACATAATCCATAATATTGCTTAGCATTTGATTGAATTTCTAATTCATTTTGATAATAATCAAATCCTGTCGCAAAATCTTGATAATTTTTATTATAAGGTTGTTCAATATTTAAAGTAAACCTTGTTCCATAATAATTTCCAGGATTAGTATCATCACTATTTGCTATGTTAAATTGTGTATCAATTGAACTATCGATTCTATAATCTGATGATTCATTATCTCTTATAGCATCAATATATGTATATTTTCCATCAACTGGATCAGGTGTAGTTATTGGATTATCTTTATCTAATTCTCTACTATTAATATCATATGTGTATGTTTGATATGGTTTTCTTCCATCTTTTCGACCACATTCAATGCCACTTATTGATGTTGAACGAGTCGCAAATCCTTTATAACCTTTATTATAACATGAATGAGTTGAAATACGTTCACTATTATAATTCGGCTCAGTTTCTCTATCGGAGCCATCTAAATAGTACTTAGTTTCTTTAAAATTAGGACAAGGTTCACTTCCTGCTGGATTTGGACAACAATAATTACTATAGTTCATTCCTGTATTCCATTGTGTTGCTCCTGTTGTTAATTCTGGTCCAGCTAATCTAAAATCATCAGATACACAAATATTTGGATTTTTATATATTGGTAATGATTCTTCAATATTAGGATTTTTTGAATCTAATAAACCAAAAGAGGCTCCACTCTTAACATTATTAAAATCAGCAATAGCTGTTGTAATACCAGTACCTATTAACCAATCTTTACTTAAAAATGTATCTTTATAATCTACAATTTTAGATTGTAATGCTTCTGGTTCAGATAGTTCAGTAGTATAAGGACATTCTCTACACAATTCAGGACATACATCTCCAAAACTTGTTTCATTACCAATCTTACCTAATTCTTTAATAGGGTCATCAGGATATGATCTATATTTAATATAATCACCTATTTTAGGATAATCTTCTCCTTTATAGTCTGGATCATCCAATTTTTCAGGTGACTCTATCACTTCTTCAATTGCCAAAGCGGCAAATTTTGTTGCCCCAGTACCGGGTACAATGCCGACCATTATTGCCATAACGAGACCATATTGTATTTTTTTAAAATCCATAGTAATTTCATTAATTCTTTGTTTAGGAGTAGAGTCTGAATTTCCCCTCCCAGGTATTGTAGGAAGTAAACCATCTCTTCTATTTTTTTCGGATATTTCTCTTCTTTTCTTTTTGTCATTTGGTTTCAGTAAAGCATAAGCCGCTTCAAGTGCGTTCTCGACCGCAGTAATAGGACCAGTAATCATAGCTAACAAGTAGTCCATTGCATCAAAGTTTGTCTCATATTTAGGGTTATTACGTTTTATATATGTTTTCTCATCCTCACTTGGATTAAAAGCGAAGTAAAAAATCAATGGATGATTATCTTTTATATTATTAGTCCATGAAATAAAATCATTAGCCCATCCTTCTAATGTTTCTTCTGAAATAAATTGTTTATTTTCTATAATATCTATCACTTTTGAATATTTCATCATACATAATCCTTCAAATACAATATCTATTAGTGTTTCTAAAGTTAATTCTCCTCCAAGAGTAAAAACTAATCTTTTAGCAAAAGCTGTAAATGAATCCAATAATAATATCTTTAATATTCTCATAAAAGCGATTACTCCTGCTTCTTTAATAAATTCTTTCACTGCTTCTACTAGTAGTACACCAATAGCTTCCGCACCCTCAGCCACCTGACCAACTCCTGGAATAAAATCAATTATTAATAAACAAACTTGAAATATTTCCCATAATATCATAACTGATTCTTCAATCCAATCTCTTAATTTTTCAATTGTATCACAAAAGGTAGGTTGTTCACAATTCATAGTTTTATGATTCGCTGAACCAACACCAGTATAAACTATACCATTTCCCGGTTCTCCGAATGGTTTTTCTAATTTCCCTAATGATTTACATTGTTCATCAGATGATAAAACTCTTCTTATAAGATTTGTTTGTTCATCATAGTTAAATTTACTCTTAATAGCAGGTGTAGCATTCTTAATAGAATCTCCTGGTATATTACATATAAATTTTGGAGGAGCTCTTATAGATAATGTCGAATCCAAATTATCACATAATAATGCTTCATAACTTGGAGAACCATGACCAGGTAAATTCGCATGTGGTGATGGTTTCGCACTTGAATATGTCATATGTGAACGACTACCAAATATTGGTGAACAACTTCTACATTCTACTGGTTCTAAGCCATCCCCTGTTTCCCATCTTTCAAGTTCTTCTCCAGTATTTGTTGGGGGATTATTAGGATAACATAAATTCGGATCACATTTACTATTCGGACATTTAGAAGAATCAATTAAACCACCTGGTGTAGTACCATCTTTACAATAAGGAAATCCATTCCCACACATACTTTCATTTGATCTCATATATCCATCCATCATACAATCAAATGTTGGTCCCGAATTCCAAGCATCCCCCACACCATATCCTATTTCACCAACAGTCGCAACGGTCTTCGCGGATTTTCCCATATTAACCAACTCTCCTAATTTCCCAAAGGCTCCCCCAATGCTACTTAAAGCAACTTGCCCGGCTAAATCACCCGCAACAACAGCAGCACATCTTCCCGCATTTTTTTTAGCTTGTCCTTGTCCCTCAACTGATTGTCTAAATTCTCTTCTTTGTACTGGACTAATTTTATCTCCTTGCATATTTAAGAATATATTTCTTTGAGAATGTGACATACCTAAATCATTTGTATTATCTTTATCTTCAAACCAATCAATTATACCATCATCTGTTGGTGGACAAATATTAGCTTTATTATCTTTTAATAACTCATTAGATTCGCAATATAATCCTGGAGGACTTCCAATTCCTCTAGCTTTTTTCATAGCAGCATTATTTCTTCTTTCAATTTCGTCTCCACTACAATTCTCAGTATTAGATTGATTAATTGAATTATCATTTGTTGGAGATGGTTCTGCTCCAGGTATATGAATATTACACTTTGTTAACTCATTATTTTTAGCAAATACTATACCTTCTTTATTATTATATTTTAATTGAAGTATTTTATCTTCTGAATTAGTTATACCACTTTTTGTTATATTATCAATATATGCTGCATCACCCGACTTAAGTAACTTTCCACAAGAAGTCCTTTCACTAGAATTTAAATTACCAAATCCATATATTGGTTGATTACCTTGAGATATAAATGAACTTTTAAATGAACAATATCTATCACTAACTGAATCTGCTGTCTCAGAATTATTAAGACATGGTTCTGATTCACTATTATCTTCAGGTTCATTCGTATAATTTGTTATCTCTGGTTCATACGCACATCCATTCGTTGTCCATGTATCTGATGGTGGAATTTTACTATAAAAGATTCTATTTTCATAACCATCAATACTATTTCTAGCCATCTGTACATACTGATGCTTAGCAGTACCACCATTTAAACCATTAGGAATATCACTAAAATTTAAATCTAAAAAAACTATATCTTCATTCTTATAAGCATGACAGTTTTGAGGATTATTATTTGACTCGGTCGTTTTACATTCTGGAATTATACCTTTCTTTATTCTATCATAATGAATATTATTATCATACCACGTTTTAATATTAGGTTCTAATTCGCAATAAATAGTAGAACCTTCATCATTTAGATTACTTGGTGGTTCACATTCATTAACCATAATAATATGAATAATATTTTAATTACTATCTATTAAATTTAATTTTATAATATTATTTATTGTATAATATTATAATGCCTCTACCGAATGAAGAAGAAATTAATACCCTTAGAACTCTCCCCGAATTGGCTCGAGATCTATCTGATCTTGAAAAACTTGGAACAGATGTTTCTAAAGCGGGTAATATTGCAGAAATTTTAGGTAATGATTCTGCGAAAATTGAAGAATTAGGTAAATTATCAAAAGTACTTGAAAATGCTAAGGATATTTCTTCTAAAGATAATTGTCTCGCAAATATCTTAGGCTCTGGAAATACTATAGAAAAAGAAGGGAATATTATAAATATAGTCGATGAAGATGGTGATATTATTAAAGATACAACTGAAATTACTAGAAGAATGGAAAAATCACTAAAAGAAATAGACAATCTTCCGAAAAATCTAAAAGAAATTATTACTAGTGGAAAAGAAGATGCTAAAGCTGAAGATATCGCCGAAATATCTATAAGACTTAATCTAGCTAGATTAGATATATCTGAGGATGAGATAAGTGAGCGAGTAGCTGTTAAGATGGCGGAATGGAATAAGGAAAGAAAATTATTTAATGAAAATGATATTAAATTTATTAATGAATTTAAACCTGATGAAATTGAATCTCCAGAAGACATAAAAAATTTTATGGAATCAATCGAGGCGATTCGATCGAAAGAGATGGTCGGAACTACGATAGAAAATCTAAATCCAACTAGATTAGAAGAAGCACTTAAAATTTCAAATTTAACAATTGATCAAAAAAATACAATCTCTGAAATATTTAAATCAAAAAATTTAAAAGCTTTAGCAACTGAAACAGAAAGTGCTAAAAAATTAGATTTACATAAAGGAATAATGAAAATGAGTAATATTCATAATGATAGTTTACTTAAAGAATTTGGCGAAGGAAGTAAAGATGAACAAATTTCAAAAATGAAAGAATTCTTAGAAGATCCAGAAGTAGGTCTTAAAAAAATGAATAAGAATGATTATCTAAAGCTAGAAAAAGATGATCCAGAAAAATACAAAAAAGTACAGGCTTTTAACCAAATCTCCGAAAATAATAATTTAAGAAGAAAAATGTCTATGGGATTTAAACCTTCATCAATTAGTGAAATTAACGATTTTAGTAAATTTGAAAAAGATGAAGATTTAGCTGAAGGATTATCTGGAGGAAATAATATAAAAAAATATTTTAATAAATCTGGTAAATTTATAGGAGATGAAGAAGCTTTAAATGAACTTAAATCAATGGAAGGAATTTCACAAGAATTAAAAGACTCAGCACAAGCAGATTTTGATATGAGAAATATACCTGATATTACTGAGTTTAAAAATTTATTTGAAGGTATGAAAGAAGCAAACAATTTTAAAAGATTTAGAAATGGTGTAGCAGCTGCTGTTGCTTCTCTTGCTGCTTTGGGAGGATTCTTAGGTCCAGCTGCGGGTGCACTTTTAGGTGTCCTTGCCGCTGCTGCCGCAAATTGTGCGGAAAATCCCATACAATGTTATATTATGACAAATATACTTCCATCTTTACTAGATTGTTTCTCTATTGCCCCAATATGGTTAAAAAAAATAATAAAAAGTTTCGTTACATCACATCCAGATATAACTGGTTTAATATTTGATTCATCGGTAATAGATTCAATTAAAAATGACCCAACTACATCATTAAATTTTTCATCACTAGTATTATTTCTAACATTTTTATTAATGGGTTTCCTTAGATTACCATTTGGTATTATTCCTCTTTTAATATTAAGTTTTATGATTGGATCTGTTGAAATTTGTATTTATAAATCGATAGATGAAGGATGGGATAAGACATGGAATAATATATTATCAACTTTTTCTTCTGATACAAAATTTAAAGAATATGAAAAATTTCCCAAAATTCCAGAAAAGTGTTTCTCAACTTTAGTTAAATTATTAATACCTAGTATAATACTTATATGTATTTTAGTACCCTATCTAATCATGAAAATAATAGAATTGTTTCAACCTAGTATCAATAAAGTACGTGATCAATATCGTTTTATTAAAACAAATAAGAATGATAATGATAATGATTCTAATAATGATAATGATTCTGATACTATAGATAATCCATTAACTACTAATGATGATGATTATACTGATGATTATACTGATGATGATACTGATGATGATATGCTTGGCGGAGGAAAATTAAACAATTTCAAAAGTTTATTTATACTTAAAAAATTTAATAAATATTTACCTTATTTATTACTGATAATAATGATCTCAATAGTTATTTTAAATAAAAAATATAAGAATTTATCTCATAAAATTAGGTGAATTGATTTTTTACATGATCGTGTACTGCTGGATTAATTATATTATTTTCTATTTCTAATCTAGGAGCTATACCCATTGATTGTAACTCTTGTGTTAATAACTTGAATGAGTATGGCATCTGTACTTCAGAAACATCATTATTTTCTTCCTCTCCATTACTAATTAAACCCGATTTATTATTAATACTAACTGAATATTTATCAGACCTTTCCATATTACATTCTCTCATAAAATAAGGTATGCCATGTGATAAAATACTATCTCTCTCCATTTCACCTATTCTTCCACCACCATTATTTGCTCTTCCTCCAATTGGTTGTCTTGTTAATTGCTGCATTGGTCCCGTACTTCTACTATGCATCTTATCAGCTACAATCATCTTTAATCTTTGATAATAAGTTGGTCCTATAAAAATATTTGTTTTCATTTGTTCCCCTGTCATACCATTATACATAACCTCATCCCCCCAATTACTATATCCATATTTACTCATTAAAACAGAATAATCATGAATATCACTATTCTGAAATGGTGTAGCATCTCCTAAAAATCCACCTAAACATGAACTCTTTCCCAATAAAACCTCCAAAAATTGATTAATTGTCATACGACTCGGTATAGCATGGGGATTCATAATTAAATCTGGAACAATTCCATCTTTTGTAAATGGCATCTCATGTTGCTCTAAAAGCATTCCACAAACACCTTTTTGTCCTGGTCTTGATGAAAATTTATCACCAATATCTGGTATTTTATTTTTTCTAACTCTTATTTTACATGTTCTTAAATTATCTTTATTTTTAAAGATTACTACCTTATCAATTGTACCAATTGTACCAAATGTAATTGTAGTTGTAATCACCTTTGTTATAGTATCTGATCCAGAATTATCAATAATAAATCGTGTCATTATAGCATCATTAGGTGTTACACTTTCTCCTTCCCGAATAAATCCATTCTCATCTAATTTATCATAATTAATATTTTTATCTAATCTTACATTTTTATAATATAATGGATTACCAAATAATATTTGATTTTTTCTATCATCTAATTCTTCACTATCTTGATAACTTCGATAATATAAATTTTGAAACATACCTCTCTCAACTGAACTCTTATTTAATATGACTGCGTCTTCTTGATTGTACCCCGAATAACAGGCTATTGCAATTATTGTATTTACACCATTTGGTAATTTATCAACATCTGTATATTTTTTAAATCTTGTTGTTACTATAGGCTTCTGAGCATAATTCAAAATATAAGAAAAAGTATCAAATCTTGTATTATAAGCACTTGAATAAACACCCACTGCCTGCTTTGTTTGCTGACAAGAAAAAACATTTCTTGGTGCTTGACTATGTTCCGGAAATGGTATATTTAATGGTACAGCACTTAATATTAAACTTGGATGAATTTCACTATGGGTATAATCTTTATCAATTGAATAAATATCTTTTGAAATAAAAAAAGATTGAGTCTCGATTGAATCAATATACTCAATTTGTGCTTTTGTAGACTCTAAATACTCAATATAGTTTGGATGATCTCTTTTAATTTTATCTAAATCTTTTTTATGATATGACTCATCATAAATAGATAATTCTTTCTTTTCATTATACATATAATCTCCCCGAATACATTTATTCCAATTTGATAAATATGAATAATCTCCTTCAATTAATTCATTTGAATTTAATGAACCTTTCTTTTTTAATACAAGTAATGGTCTTAATAATCTACCTGAGTCAGTAAATATATGGAATTCATTTGTTATAATTTCCCAATAAATTGATATATAAGGATGAATAATACTATTTAATTTTAATAATCTCATTAATTTATATAAAAAATCTGGCATTCTATGAATACCAACTAATCTTCCATTAATAAATACCTTTGTTGCTTCTTGTAAATCTGATGCTATAATATTCTTAATATCTATCAATCCGTGTTCTGATAATGCCCTATAAATTCCTTCCTCTGATACAGTAAATGAAACTAAAGCCATTATTGATAAATGATTTATAATACCAACATTCCCTCCATCAGGAGACTCTGTCGGACAAACAAATCCCCATTGTGAATTATGTAATTTTCTTGGCCCTAATGCTTTAGAACCCGATGGTAATGGCGTTGATAATCTTCTTAAATGTGATAAAGTACCCAACATAACATTTCTATTTAAATCTTGTACAATTCCTTGTCTTGCTGATAAATTAGATCCAAATACAGCACCAAATGATTTTACTATTTTATCCATTGATGAATAATTAAAAATCTTTTTGATATTTAATTCATTAACAATATTCGTAATATCTTCATCATACTCTTTAAAATGAAACTTATGTTCTTTATCAATTGTTAAAGATGTTTCTCTTTTAAACTGTCCCCATAACTCCCTATACAATTCTAATAAAAGTGAACCAGCTAAATCTATTCTTTTTAAAGCATATGAATCTCTTTCTGTCTCTTTTAATATATTAATATGTGTTAATAATAATTTTCTTACAGAATATCCCAAAAAGAAACACTTCTCAATATCTGTATTATAATTTGGAAAAAAATTATTTCTTAATATTTCAATTACATTTATTGTCTCTTTTCCTTTTGTATTTAATGCTAATAATTTATAAGCACTCTTTTGATCCATAATCGGCTGTGAAGCTTTTATTGATGGAGTTAATAATTCATACATCTTATTTTTAAAACTTTCTTCATCATTCTCATAAACAATATAAGATAAAATATCTTTATCTGTTGTTTTCCCTAATGCTCTAAATAGTATAAATAATGGAATATTAAAATTAATACCCAATACTCTTACTGTAATATGAAAATGATGTGTTTTATTTACTAATGCCATATCAGTATTTGATGGTTTAAATTCATTTGTTACTCTTGTTAATGCTATCGCATTTGTTCTAGAAGATTGAAATCCTTCTGTTGAAATACTTTTAAATATACACTGAATTGGATTGATTTCATCACTTGTCCGATTAATATAAAGAATATTATTAATCTTCTTTTCTTGTGATAAAAAAACTTTCTCTTTTCCTTTAATTATAAAATAACCACCTTGATCATAAGGACACTCTCCCAATTCTCTACATTTTGTATCATCTAAATTATTTAAAATACATAATTTTGATTTTACCATAATAGGCATTGTACCAATATTCACTTTCTCAAAATTTTTAATAACAACTTTATTTTGTTCATTATCTATAAATTTAACACCAATATTACATAATATTGATGAAGCATATGTATATCCCTTTAATCTAGCAATATTTGGATACATATAACTAGAATTATCTTCACCATTATATTCTATTGGAGATGATATAAAAATATTTTCTTTATCTTCTTCAAATGAGCCATCTTCTTTTAATGTTTCACCATAATAAATATTTATTTCATATTTATAGGTGCCCTTTGCTGTATCCATAATATCTTTGTGAATAATTAAAGGATTTTCTCTTTTGATAATAAATTGAATACCATTTGTTTTAGAAAAAATAAATTCATTAAATGAATCTATTTGATGTTGTGTTTTATAATTTGGATTATCCCTAAAATAAGTATCTATTAATACCCAAGGGTCTAATTTTTTTATTTCAGATAAGTTTATTTGCCCTTCAAGATTATCAATTTCAGACATTTATATACTAATATATTATATTCTTTTTATATTTAAACTGGAAAATTTGATTAATGATTAATATATTCTTTTTATATTTAAACTGCAAAATTTGATTAATGATTAATATATTTTAGTATCTGTTATAATTGATTTAATGGATGATTTAAAAAAAGATACACGAAGATTATATAGAAAACAGAGAGAAGTTAAAGAAGGACTTGAACATGCCCACAATATTATTGTTTCATTTAAACTTCCATATTATAAAGAAAAACTATTAAATGGAATGTTATGTTTCACAGATCTTAGATTACGTGTAATAATTGAGCTTGTTCATGATATGTGTTGGAAACTTGATGAATTTGGGGTCTATGCGAATTCAGAAGAAGAATTAAAAGATTTTATAAACAGAAATATGATTCCATTTCCACAATTATGGGAAAACAATGAATGGTTATTCGGGGGTAACAGAGCAAACGATAAAATAAATAAAATTATAGAACGTTATGAAGAAGAAGTTGAAAAAGATTATAGTTATTATTCGGATATTGGGGAAACATATATCGCAATTCAAAATAAAAATGGATATCTACCATTAGACAAAAAAGAAGAAATATTATCAATTTATAATAATGTAAACAGCTATTACGATCAATATTATGATTATGTAAACAAATATGAACTTTTAACCGGGTCTAATGTACCATATATATATAAAGAAATATCCGAAAATAGAGAAATTGTAAAGGGATTAATAAATAAAATTAAAAAAGTAAAAAGAATTAATAAACTAGATCTAGCGAATAAAAAATTACAAATGTCTAAAATGGATATATGCCCCGATTTATTAATGGAAGTTA